>Ga0207416_1001222_pt1 | contig 36119 bp, 28 predicted proteins | sample PaiPotPPM11metaG_FD_184107 | JGI IMG/M metagenome (GOLD analysis project Ga0207416, IMG submission 184107) | Iron sulfur acid spring bacterial and archeal communities from Banff, Canada, to study Microbial Dark Matter (Phase II) - Paint Pots PPM... ...
GTTGCAGCGTACCGCGTAGCCGAAACTGCTGGCGCACCCGGCGTACCGCCGCTACGCAAAAACCGAAAAATTGGGCAATCTCGCGAGTGCCCTTGCCGCGTTCATAGAGTTGAAGAATCCGCTGACGTAGGGGGACAGGTATGGCTCTCATAGCCACATACTCTGCCACACAATTGGGTTTCTGAAAAGCTACATCATTTATGGAAATACTCTAGCAGCTGTGATGGCGCGAGTCGCGTTGGCTGGTTGCGGGGATAGACCAATGACCAGACGCGGCCGAAGTCACAATCGACCGGTGCCGTCGAGTCTGGTAAATTAACGACGATGGAAGTCCTGCCCCCTATGGACGGCGTATTAAGCCTTCGGGCACACCTCGGTTGCTTGAAACGCTTTCTTGTTCTGCTACTCACACGGCACGCTCTGGCGGTCTTGCTAACCGTGCTGGCCCCCTTTTCAGTTTTGTCCCGGCAAGCCACTTCATCACAGACCGCGCCGCAAGGGCAGACCAGCCAGGAGCCCCCGCCGACTGCGGGTCCCCAGGCGACGATTCGCGGGAAGGTTCGGCAGGTTCTCCTCGACGTCGTGGTGACCGACGGGAAAAATCATCCAGTGACCGGACTGCAACAGGAAGAGTTCTCGCTCTCGGAAGACGGCCAGCCGCAGAAGATTCTCTACTTTGAGGCCCACAGCGCTTCCTCCGCTGCGAGGGCTCCTGCATTGCCTCCCGCGCCCGCGAATACTTTCCGCAACGTCTCAACCGAAAACAGTGGGCTGCCGCTGAACGTTCTGCTCTACGATCTTCTGAACACCCCGCTCACCGATCAACCGTTTGCGCACTTGGAGATCGTCAAATTCCTGCGCAACCGGCCCGCGGGAAGCCGCTTTGCGATTTTTGTGCTCGGCGATTCTCTACATTTGCTGCAAGGGTTCACCGACGACGAAAACCAACTCGTCGCGGCGATGCAACACAAGGAAGCCAGACCGCACTCCACGCTCCTGGCGCGCGACTCGGGCGGACGCCCCGGCGCCACCGAACAATTCTCCGGGCCCATGTTTTCGAGCGACGCATCCGCACAGGCGATGATGGGCCGGTTGCAGGGCATGGAGGCCCTCACCAGAAGGTTTTATCTGGAGCGCGGCATGGAGCAGACCCTTGGGGCGTTTGTGGAGATTGCGACATTCTTGAACGGCTTGCCCGGCCGGAAAAACTTGATTTGGCTGTCGGGGTCCTTCCCGGCGAATGTTTTTCCGGGAGCCGATCCTTTGGATGTTTTTACAGGATCGGCGAACTTCAGTCCTGCGCTGCGCCAGGCGGCGGACCTGCTCACCATCGGGCAAGTGGCCGTGTATCCGGTGAATATCCGCGGGCTGACGGTCGATCCCTTCTTCGATGCTTCGAATAGTGCGACCTATCGCACGCCAGCGGAAATCTCCCAAGCCCACAAGAACTTCATGCAAGAGATCGCCGCCGAACAAGATGCCATGGACCAAATCGCGGAGGACACCGGCGGGCACGCCTTTTACAACACCAACGGGCTCTCCGACGCAATTGCCACAAGCACAACCGACGGCGCGAACTACTACACGCTGAGCTATGCACCCAGCAACGCGAAATTTGACGGAGGAGTGCGCAAAATCCGTGTCCGACTCACACGTCGCGGCGCCCACCTGGCGTACCGGCACAGCTATCTTGCCGACGACAGCATGCTGGACCAAGGCGCGGACCCCGAGACCATGCGGTTGCAGGTGGCGCTGCGGCGGGGTGCGCCGCTCGCACAGGAGCTTTTTCTTCAGGCGCGTATCGCGCTGCAAGGACGGGCCCGGCAAGTGAAGAAAGAAGAGATCGCGCAACTAGCCGGGTTTCCCGCGTTCGCTTCGCGAAAGAAGTGGGACGGCGTGAGTATCCAGCGGTACTTCATCGAATATGCGCTGGATGGATCGCAAGTCTCTCTGGAGCCCGCGGAAGATGGGCGTTTGCACGCGAGGTTCGAAATCCTGATCGGAGCGTACGACGAGGAAAACCGGACGATGTTCGGGTACCGCTCGCCGCTGGAAAAAATGTACGTCGTGGAGAGCGCGGACGACGCGGAGAAAAAAACGATTCGGCTGCGGCACGTAGTGGAAATTCCGGCGGCGGCTGCCTGGCTGCGGGTAGCAGTGCGCGACGCCATTGGAGACCGCCTGGGCTCGGTCGAAATTCCGCTGCCAGTGGCGGTCAAGCTGTCGGCAAAGGCAACCGATACAGGCCGCTAACGTGTTGGGTGCTGCAGCGCAACCTTCGGTTGCCGCATAGAAACCGTCAAGAAATCAGCGAGCTACGAAATTTCCGGCGCTGCAGAGCGCCGGGAGCAGCGCTCTCGGTTAACTTGTTGTAACTAAAAGATAGCAGCCAAAGAGAAAGCGATTCACTCCCTACTACTGCTTTTCCTCGGCAAGGACATCATCGAAGTCGTTGATGGTCACGCTGTCAATCTTGATGGGCAACGTTGCCTCAAGCGGCTCACTAGGATGCCACGAAGCGAGCGAACCCAACCGGAAAGTCTTCTCCCCCTCATGGGCGTAGAGCGGCACAAAGTCTTTCCATGAGTCAGGGACCCCTGTGCGCGTAAGCTGCCCTTTCAAGTGAGTCTTGCCATCGGAAGTTGGCTCCAGCGAAACATGAAAGCTATACTGGGCTACTCCCGTTCCATATACATACTGGTTGAAGAACCAGTCCATCTTGTGGTTTCTGTCAAGGTCCATCCCGCGGCTCATATGCCTTTCAACCATGGCCTTGAAGTCCTCGGTCGTAGCCGCTTTGCCGCGGTAGGTGTTCACAAAATCCTGCATGGTTTCCTTAAACAACTTATCGACGGTCGTGCTGTCGTACATCATCATGCGGATCATATGCAGCACATACGCACCTTTGGCATAGAGAAGGCGTCGTGTTACCGCCTCGCCGGTGCGCGAGTTGCCCGTGCGGTAACCCATGATCAAGGGACCCACATCGATGGCCCGGAATCCTTGCGGGTTGCGCTCGAGCAGTAGCTCTCGCTCATCATTCCAGAATGCAACGAATTTTTTGGAATCCTTTTCGACCATACTCAGATAAAGAGACGCAGACATGTCTGAAAACCCTTCACTCATCCATTGATCGCGGTTGGACTCGAAGGCGACAGTGTTGCCCCACCATTGATGTGCGACTTCGTGCGGCGTGACCACCTTCCAGTAGCCGCGATCGCTCCAGTCCAAGCCGACCCGCCGTCGGACCGACGCGTCAACGTAAGCGCAGGAGGGGATCCAAATAAATGCGGGCCAGGACTGGCCGAAGTTGCAGGGGGCCTGTTGCGTAAGCTCCAGATGCGTAAAAAGAGATGGCCCAAAGTAATCTGAGTAGAGTTGTTCCGCAATCTCAGCCTCAGCAAGAGCCTTCTTGCTTAGAGACGTCGCGCTCGTCGAGCCGAGCGCTGCTTCATATCGGTTTTCCCCCATATCTGCCATTGAAGGCAGGTGATAGTCTAGATTGGCGTCGTGGAGCGCCGATCCCTCGTGCGTGCGCGATCGTATGGAAATCTCCGGTTTAGCGAGCTTGCCGTCCTCTGCTTCGAACCTGCCAACGAGAAAGCTGGCAGCCGTTTGCTTCGCCTCACTCTTCCAAACGCTGACGTTTTGGCCGCCCTCGTTCGACCCCCTTACGAGAACTCCGGTCGCGGCAATCTGGATTCCTTTGGGGATGCGAAAGGTCAGGTCGTACGTCGCATGTTCGCCAAACCCGGGACCTACGCTGTTGGGATACCAATTGTAGTGCGAAATTGGGTTGTAGGTGCCGCCTCCGGCGACTTCGTTCGCGACCATGTAGCTTCCACTATAGATCGTCGTAACAGTAAAGCTCTCGCCGGCCGCTAGAGGCTTGGGGAGAATGACCGCGAAATCGGCATCCTCATTCTTGTATTCCTGAATAAAGGGAAGCGGCTTACCTTCAGCGGTGACGGACTGAACGCGGAGCGTGTGAAACAAGGAGAAGGGCACAACGCGCAGCCAATTCCGCTGAGACTGAAAGGTAGTGGTAGCTTTTCCGTGGAGCGTACCGTTCTCGTCCAAAGTGGTGTCCAGATCGTGGTGATCGATCCGGATCCTCTGTCCGACCGTCCCTTTGGCGTGGGGCTCCGTAAAGTCGAAGGAAGCCCATTCGCCGCGCAGATTCTCGTCGTATGTCGAGAAGTCCACTTGACCTTGGTCTGAGTTCTTATTGGGGTCGAGTGTATAAGTCTCACTGCCGCTGTAACGCTTTCCGTGAATAAACGCAACAAAAACGCCTCGGGGTTCGGGGCTCAGGATTTCCCCGAGAATTTCCGCTTCCAGGTTGTGCTTTATATTATGGCGCGCCGTATTCGCGTTGTCCTTCAATGCGCCGGTGTCGCAGCCTCCGGTCGCAGGCGTACCAGCTTTCTTGATCTCTTCGTAAGTGGAATCCGCGAAGCGAAGCACCAACCGATCAAACTTCTCGTTGAATTGCTCTTCCTTCGTCAGGAGCTTCAGACTATTACGTTCCGCTTCCGCCGGGGGATTGAGCAAGAAATCCCCATCGCCGGTAAATACCGCAGCCGTTACCTTGCCGTTCACTGGCTGAGCAAAACAGACCGTCCCCGAATTCAGGCGAAACTTTCCGGTGTCCCTCGTGAACTCGAAATTAGAGACGCTCACGGCCTCTGGCCCGAGGGTCAGGTTGCGTAGTGCAACATAGTTCGGGTCCGAGTTCGCGCCGGACTGGGCCCAAGCTAAAGGTGTGGCAACCAGCAGGAATGTCGTGCCGCAGGCTACTGCCGTCGTCCATTTCCGCATAAAGCTAGTAAACCGGGATTTCCGATTTGGACCTCTGTCTCGCGCATCATACATTTCTCCTGGCCTCGACAACAACGAATTTGCCACCAGGGCGGGCCCCAATGAGATCAGCGGTGTTTCGTCGGCTGGTTTTCGCTGTCTGACAAACCGCTTGCTGCTGTGCAATCATTCTCTCAGACACTGGTCCGACTCTCCTTCCTCAGCCCCAGAATTTGCAACTGCAATCGCGATGCTACCCGCTCGGGACCGGCAGCGCCGAGATTCGCCGGAGCACCTGGCCAAACAGCCGCCGGTGCAGATGTCCCTCGGCGAGCAACAACCAGTAGTAGTGGGCGTGCTTGACCAGCCGTCCCCCCGTCTTCACCAACCGTTGCTGCAAGCTCGTCAGCGACCAGGCCTCGATTCTCTTTGGCAGCACCAGGCGACGCGTGGAATCCCTGCGACGATCAGATCCAGAGGAAGAGTTCTAAAATCGTCAACTAGGGCCCACCATTTCTAGAGGCTCGAGGTTGGAAGTTCAAGACTAGAAGCAGGACCTGCCAGCGACCGCCCGTCCAAGTGGCGTCAGATTTTATCTTCTGAATCAACCCCCCGAATAGCACTGACTAGGCGCAGCGATTGTGCATCGCCCAAAACGCAGTGGCACCGGCTCACGTGGGCGGGCACACTTGGCGAAGACAACTCTATTGGGGAGGCTGAGGATAGCTGGTCAAATCCATATTGTGCATGATTTGGATCAACCTGGAGCCGTCGCGGACGGACACAACGTTCTCTTTGTTGATGACGGAGAAGCCGCCGTTGTAGTCCCGCATGGCGCGGATGAGGGCAATATCCTGGGCGGGGATCGACGAATCAAAATGCTCCTTTGGGCGTGCTCGGGCTGCGGAGAAACGCGAGCGAGTTCCAAAACAGTTCAGCTGCTCCCACAATCGCATCGTGCGCAACGTGCCCTCCTCCAATAAGCGAAGAAACGGCGAAGCCTGCGGAAAACCCTCCAACAAAAACCAATTCCCTGCGAACCTTGGAGAATCCACCCGTGCCTGCTTTGCATCCCAACCAATGGCAGGAGTCGCACCGGAATTGGTGCGCTCCGTTAGTCCGGACAAGTTCAGGGAGGCACTATGCGTCGGAGATGCGAATGGCTCATGTTGGGGTTGGTCTGCCTGGCGGCAAGCGCGCCAGCAAATGCCCAGGGGTTCCTTGAGAAATGGGAAGTGACTCCGTTTGTTGGGTATGAAACCGGCGGGTCGTATCCGTTGAACCCAACTTTGAACACGATTGCCGTGACTAATGTGCGCGCGGACGCCAGCGTGAGCTTTGGAACTTTTGTCGATTATTCGATTTGGGAGAACCTGCAAGCCGATTTCATGTGGGACAGGAACCCGACCTCATACAGCGAGCTACAACCTCCCAGTCCGTATTACGTCAAGGCGTTCAATTCCGATATCGATCAATATCAATTCGGGGCGTTGTACATGCTCAGAGGGAGCGAGCACAAATGGCGGCCGTACATTGCGGGCGGCGTGGGCTTCACGCATGAATACAACACCGGCCAGACGCCAAATCGACTGGACTTCGCGTACAGCGTGGGCGGCGGAGTGAAGTACGAGTTGAACTCGCACATCGCCTTTCGAGGGGACGCGCGTTATATGCCGACGTATGCGAATTCTTCCCTCGGCCAATTTTGTGATCCGTTTTATGGCTGCTATACGGCGAACGTACGGAATTACGAGAGCCGCGGAAATTTCGTGGCCGGGGTTGTTTTCCGCTTTTGACGCACAATAATTTATCGAAATTTATTCGAGGAAGAAGCCGGGAATAGGCGTCCCATTGGCCCTAAAGGATTGCGAAGCACGATTCGCCGAGGGGCGGGGAGCGTTCGTGCGGAAAATTGCGGTTTATTCATAGCGCAGAGCGACGATGGGATCGACTTGCATGGCGCGGCGAGCCGGAACGAAACAGGCTGCGAGAGCCACCGCGACGAGAAGCGTGACTACGGACAAAAAGATGAGCGGGTCCGTGGCGCTAACTCCGTAAATCAAAGTGGAGAGAAGCCGGGCCATGGCGAGAGATGCGAAGATGCCAAGAACCACGCCGGCCAGAACAAGCTTCAGACCTTCTCCCAAAATCAGCCGCAGGACATCGCGCGGGTGGGCTCCGAGCGCCATGCGCACGCCGATCTCGCGGGTGCGTTGCGAGACGGCAAAGGAAATAACTCCATAGATGCCCACACTGGCAAGGACCAGAGCGAGGGCAGCAAAAAGGCCCAAGAGAAACATCATAAAACTGCGAAGGGCCAGAGAGCGGGAGAGCACCTGATCCATGGAACGCATGGAGCCCGTCGGAACGGTGGGATCAACCGCTGCAACCGCGTCGCGCACGGCGCGACCGAGACTGAGAGGATCAACGCTGGTGCGCACAACAACGCTCCGCGGGAACCACCCCTCGAATATTCTCGAAACGTCATAGGAAGCTTGAGCCGCGGGGATGAAAGTCGTGCGCCGGGCAGGCTGATCCAGATAAGACTTCACGTCGCCGACGACACCGACGATTTCAAAAGGTTCCCTGCTAATAAGGATGCGCTCGCCGAGTGGATTGCGGCCTGCAAAAAGTTCCCGGACAAACGCTTGATTGACGATGACGACTTTGTTTGTGGTCTCGGAATCCATTTCGGAAAACATGCGGCCGGCTAGCAAGGGAATGCCCATGGCCCGGAAAAATCCCGGAGAAATTTCGCGATAGTCCACGTTGTAACCTTCCGTGGAGTTGGGCAATCGCACGCCATTATTTCCGCCGCGTTCGAGCGGAAGCCCGGCTGCCACGACAGCGGCGGACTCGACTCCGGGCACGGCCTCAAGACGCTGTACGACGGCGCGGTTGAAACTTTCAATCTGCGCAGTGGAATCGTATTTCGAGCCAATCAGCCAAAACTGGACGGAAAGAATGTGGTGAGGATTGAACCCGGCATCGGTGTGCAGCAGTCTCGAAAATGTGGCGATCATCAGGCCGGCTCCGGTTAGCAGAATCACGGAGATTGCGAATTCACCGACGACCAAGAGCTGACGCAGGCGCGCGCGGCCGGGAGCGGCGCTGGAGCGCCCCGCGCCTTCCTTGAGGGCATCATTGATGCCGGTCCTGCTGGCTTCGAGGGCCGGAGCAAGGCCGAAGAGAACTCCCGTGAGGAGCGAGACGAGGAAGGTGAACGCGAAAATCGAGCCGTCCAAATGCACATCGGAGGCGCGCGGCAAGTCGACGGGCGCAAGAGCGAGCAGCGAACCGAGTCCAAGATACGCCACCAAAAGACCAAGCGCGCCGCCCGCGAGCGCAATCAGCATGCTTTCCGTAAGCAACTGCTGGAAAAGCCGCCCTGGGGATGCGCCCATGGCGATGCGGACGGCAATTTCGCGGCCGCGCAAACCGCCGCGCGCGAGAAACAAGTTGGCGACATTGGCGCAGGCAATCAGAAGCACAAAACCAATCGCCCCCAGTAAGATCAGCAGGTATGGGCGGACGTCGGCGCCAATCATGCGTTGATACGGCAAGAAACTCATGACGACTTCTTTGCCGATGTCGTCGGGGAATTCGCGCCGAATGTCCTGCGTGATGATATTCATCTGCGCTTGAAGCTGCGAGGGAGTGACGCCCGGTTTGAGGCGCGCCAGCACGCCGATATTTTCTCCACTGCCTACGGTATCGGCGACAAGCGCGAGCGGAGTCCAAACGTCCGGCGCTCCGCTATTCGGCAGACCCGTGGCCGGGGCGATGGGAGAGAAGCCACGAGGCATTACGCCGATGAGCGTATAGGGGTCGCCATTCAGAAGAATTTTCTGGCCGATCTGCGCAGGATCGCCTCCGAACCGGTGTGCCCAGAGGTTATAACTAATGATGGCGACCCGTTGCCCGCCTCCGCGGTCATCTTCCTGCGTAAAGTCGCGGCCCAGAGCCGGCGAGATGCCCAGGACGCTGAAGTAGGAGGCGGAAACTGGCATGCCGCGCAGATGTTCCGCGGCGTTTCCGGCGGCAAGATTGAAACCGACGGACGTATATCCGACGATATGCTCGAAAAGCTCTTTGTATTCCTGCAATCGCTTCAACTCAGGCGAGGTGAGATCCATTTCGTCAGATTGCTGTTTATAGGTTTCGGCCAACTCGACGATGCGGTCCGGATTAGGAAACGGGAGCGGGCGGAGGAGAACGCCGTAGACGATGGTGAAGATCGCCGTGTTTGCGCCGATACCGAGCGCAAGGGTCAGTATAGCAACGAGAGAAAAAGCAGGGGATTTTGCCAGGACGCGCAGGCCGTATCGAAGGTCTTGCCAGAGGGTCGCCATGGAGCACCTCGCGGAACACCAGGTTTGGGCGGATCGATATTTGGATCAGTTATACACTCGTCCTGGTTAGAAGACGACGAATCCACGAAAATATTTCCGGCAATAGGCCACGCAGATGGGCGGCGAGCCAAATAGCCGATTCAAGCCGGGCGACCGTGCCCGGACTCGCGTCGGCTGGGCAGATGAGTTGAGTCCACCTGGTTTTGTGGAGGTAGGGTGACAGATTCGCCGGACAAATATCCCTCAACATCCAAGCTGGGATCGCCGGTTCGAGCTGGCCCGAGTGGAGGGGAATGATAGATACGGTCGAATGGGATGAAAGTGAGTAGGTTTGGGCGGCACCCCCCCTTGTTTTTTGTAAGTGTTGATACTAAATAGTTTAGGATTTCTGTAAGTTGATTAGAATCAGCACCTGCGGGCGATTTTCGCAAGTGCTGATTCTAAATGGCTTACGAGTAAACATAATTCATGGCCGAACTTTGCTTGATGGAGGCAAATTGGGAATGCGAATGAGGGCATGAGGAGCTCCCAAGATTGACTTTGGACTGCGCCCTGCCTAAACGAAAAAGCGGCAGCAGGGCTGCCGCACTCCACATTCGCAATACCGCCTGAGATCATTATAGCAGCTGGGCATGCCATTTCCACTGGCCGGAAGGACAGCTTCGAGCAAGGCGGATTAAGGAATTTTGCGAAGACTCTTTGGGGAAAATCACTGCATGCGCGTGGTGGTGGTCTTTTAATTCTAATGACCCGATGCCTTGCCCGCTTGGGGCGGTGGCATGGGTGGAGGGGCGAACTTGGCGTCGTCGACGGGGACGTTTTGCTGGACCTGGGCAATTTGAATGGCGAAGCGGCCGCCGGGGCGGGCGAGGGTCCAACGGAAAGGAATTTTTACTCCGTTCTCATCGCGATAATCGGCGTAGTCGATCTGCGTGGGATTGCGCCCAAGTGCGGTTTCCGCGTAGCGCACCAGGCGGAGCAGCAAGCCGGATTGCTGATCGAAGTAAAGGCGCAAAGGCGGCTGCCCTTCGGTGAAGCCCACGACCAGATAGGTATCATGGCCATCAATTTTTTCACCGGGAATGACCCTAAATTTCTTGTAGAGAGTCTTGACGTCAGCGGCGAAGTGCAGATCGGCGTCGATGCGCGCGGCGTCGTTCTCGGGTGCGGACATCATGTGCGGGTGGCCGTTGTTGCTCAGCCAGCCTTGCGTTCCGTCAAAAGCCGTGATGCTCTCGCCATTGGGCAAATGCATGATGGAGATGCGCTTGTCCGGGGCTTTTGAATAGACCTCGATGGGAAGCTGGTGGCCGTTGGCGGCGATGTTTCCCTTCTCGATGCGGCTCGATACTTTTAGAAGCGCGGCTCCACCGCCGATGGCGGCGAGATATTTATCGAGAAGCTGATCGGCGGGAGGGAAGACTGGTTTCGCTTCGGCGGCGGTTTTCCCGCGTTCTGCTTCCGGCTTGGGCTCCTCGTCGCTGATGATGGGAGTGCCGACGGGATCGGCGGCGCCGCGATGGCAGGAATAGCAGGTGACCTCGAGGTGGCCTTTGAAATTATCCTTGTCAATGGCGAACATCATTTCCATCATTTTGCGCGCGGTGAGCTTGGTCTTTTTGTCGTCCTTATCGAATTCCATTTTCTGGCCTTCGCGGACGTGGCAATACTCGCATTCGACGCCGAGCGAAGCGGTGATGAACTGCATGGTGGGGAAAATCTGATCAGCGGGAACACCCTTCAGCACCTTGATGTTCTTGAACTGCTCTTCGGCGAGCTTGGGAGCGGCGGGCGACGGAGGCGCGCTGGATTGAGCTTTCGCTCCGGCGATGGCCAACGCTGTCGCTAAGGTTAATCCGCACAGAATAAAGATTACGTTGCGCCGATTCGAACTCATCGTCAGCCTCCCTGACAATTATTTTTCGAGGAAAAGTGTATCAGAAAGAGAACCACGGCTGCGCGAACGAAAATAGCTGCGGCGTGGTTCAGGCTGATAGATCGCCGCGTTTGGAGAGAGCGGTGATACGGTCGGCGGCGCGGAAGGCGAGCGCCTCGATGGTCATGGTGGGCTGGCCGCGGCCGGAAGTGACGAGGCTGCTGCCGTCACAGAGAAAAAGATTCTTTACATCGTGCGTTTGATGGTCGGAATTGATAATGGAAGTCTTGGGATCGTTTCCCATGCGGCAGGTGCCGAGCAGATGCACGGCAAATTGCTGCTCCTGGACGGGAGGCGCCCACATTTTCTGCACGCCGGCGGCATCGAGAAGCTCGGTAGCGCGAGCACTCAGCCAGGTGCACAACTTGAGGTCGTCGGGATGATCCTTGTAGGTCATGCGAAGCGCGGGAAGTCCCCAGGCATCCTTCAAATCTGGATCGAGCGAGAAACTATTGTTCTCAACGGGAAGCGACGTGCCGTGGCAGAAAATCTCAACGGTGCGAGGGAAGTTGTGGCTCAAAACGTCCTTGAACGCTTTACCCCAGCGCGGAGCCTCTGGAGGGAGGCTTCCCAGGGCGAAACCGATGGGTGTGATATCGAAGCGCGCGTCGAGGCCGCCGCCGCCACGAAAGCCAAATTTTTCCGGGTCGAGCTCGTAAAAATCATGGAGGACCCGGCTGACGGAAAACCCCTTGTAATCGTTGAGCGGGTGTTCGAAAACGCCGGTGGCAATCGCGCCGCTGTTAAGCATCAAATGCTTGCCTACCATACCGCTACTATTGGCAAGGCCATTGGGGAATTGCTTGCTCGAGGACAGAAGAAGGAGACGAGGAGTCTCCGCGCCATTCGCTGAAACAATGACGGCTTTGGCTTTCTGGCGTTGAACGTTGCGCTTTTCGTCGAAGTAAACGGCTCCGGTGGCGCGGCCGTTGGAGTCCAACTCGATGCGGTGTACGTAGGAATTCGGGCGGATTTCGCAGCGGCCGGTTTTCTCAGCCATGCGGATGGCGGTGGCGAGCGAACTCGACTTTGCGCCCACTTCACAACCGAACCCGAGACAGAAACCGCAATTAATGCAGGCGCTGCGCCCTGGGCGCGGCTGCGAGAGAATGGCCATGGGAGCGGGGAACGGATGCCAGCCGAGCTTGCGCGCGGCACGTTCGAAAAGCACGCCGCCCGATTTTACCGGGAGCGGCGGCATCGGATAAGGCTTGGAGCGGGGCGGATCGAACGGGCTGGCGCCGGCCAGGCCGGAAACACCGATCTCCCACTCTACCTTTGTGTAATAGGGCTCGAGGTCGGCATAGGTGATAGGCCAGTCAGCCATGGCGGCGCCGGCGGCAGGACCAAATCTGGTGTGCTCCGTGAAATCAATTTCGTGGAAGCGCCAGAAATTCGCGGTGAAATGGACGCTCGTGCCACCAACAAGCCGGCCATATACGAGGGCGCGCTGGGGCTTGGCTTTCTCATCCGGCGTCTTGCGGAAGGTATTGGGCTGAAGTTTGGGATGATTGGTCAAAAGATCCTGGTTGAGGACCTTAATTTCGTCGTGAACAAAGTCTTTTTCGGTTAGGTAAGGCCCCTGCTCAAGCACAACGACGCGGAATCCGTTGCCGGACAGCTCCTTGGCGAGAATGCCGCCAGCCGCACCGGAGCCGATAATGACGAAGTCGACTTCGTCTGCCGTCTTGTACTTGGGCTGTTCGGGAATCATGATTTGGTTTTGTCCGCAGCCGGAGGATTCGGTTGCCAGCCAGGATAGTCCTTGTCGTAGAAGCCAAACGGCGGTTGGAACATGTGCTCGCGATCCCGGCCGATCACTTTCCAGCCAACGCCGTCGCGATTGCCGCGCCGATCAGAATCGGGGTCGATCAGGAAACCGGAGATGGTGTCCACACGTATGGTTTCAAAGAAAGATTGCGCTGCGGGGCGACGACGGAAGGGCCGCGTCCGGCCGGCGGCGGATTGCTCATCAAGGGATTCGAGGACTTGGTCCTGCTGCTCGGGAGTGGCGGCGGAGAATTTCTCCGTGCCGGGAAACATTTCGCGGACTCTGGCCCGCAGTACGGGCAGGCCCTCGGCATAAAGCTTTTGATTGGCCTTTGCAAAAGTGACGAGGGCACGATCGATAAAAAAGACGACGCCCGCTTCGTGTGCTCCCGGCGTATCGGTCGTGGGAATAATGCGGGCCGAGATGGCATCGACTTCGGCAGCTTGTTCGGGAGAAAAGAACTCAAACTTGGCTGGCGCGGCGGATTTCGCGGCCTGGCGCGCGTGGCCGGCGGCCGCAAGCATGGCTGGCCAGTTCGCGGACAACCACGCGGCGGACATTCCCGCCAAACCCTGCGACAGAATTTCCCGGCGCGTGAAAGTGTTTTTCATAAGCGGGTCAGTTGAATAAGAGCGAAGTGAATGTAAGCTGTGAACTGGGCTCGGTCAAGAAGAAACTAGCCAAAGTGCGCAAGCGATCCAGGCCGAATTGGCATGCTCGTTTGCAGAGTGCTACGAGCCTAGTGTACGATTTTGTCCACGCACCGGAAAAAACAAATTCTCGATTGGTTGCAGCAAAAAAATGGCTACGCTTACAGGCGCGATAGGAACGGGAAGCAAGTGGCTGCTCGACAAGATCGTCGGCGTCCTGGCTGCGACGGGCGTCAATCCCAATTTTCTGACGTTTCTCGGGCTGGTGGTGAATTTCATCGCGGCGGCGAATTTCGCGCTGGGAAATTTCCGGATTGGCGCGCTGATCATTTTTTTCGCGGGCTTTCTGGACATCCTGGACGGCCAAGTGGCGCGTCGTCAAAACCGCGTGACGGCGTTCGGCGCTTTCTACGATTCAACGCTCGACCGCTATGCGGATATGGCGCTGTACATGGGCCTGCTCGTGTATTACTCGGTGAGCGGGCGCACGCCTTACGTGGTGCTTGCGGCGGTAGCGACTGCTGGATCAGTGATGGTGAGTTATGCGAGGGCGCGCGCGGAGTCGCTCATCCCGCAGTGCAAGGTCGGCTTCATGGAGCGCCCGGAACGCCTGGTCTTGCTGATCATTGGCGGCCTGATGAACCGCATGGGCGCGGTGCTCTGGGTGATTGCCGCGGTCTCGACGATCACGGTGATCGACCGCATCGTGTTCACCTGGCAGGAAACGAAAGCCGGCCGCACGATTCCTTGGATCAAACTCCCCTCGTAATCTCCTGCTCCAGACTTCGGCATCGACTCTAAACGCTACTTTTGCGAACTTTCTAATCCTGCTTCGAAAGGCGCGGAAATGATATCGCGCACACGGTTGCGCAGCGCGGGTACGTCTCGTTTGGTCATTCCTTTTGTCTCGATAATGTCATGAAGATGGACGGTGATGGTCGCGGGCCAAAGCATCCAGTGGCCCGTGCGATGATGCTGGAAGGAACCGACCAAGCTGACGGGAACAATCGGAATGCCCAACTGTTGCGCAACGCGGAAACCGCCGTCCTCGAATTCATCGACGTGGCCGTCGCGGCTGCGCTTCGCTTCCGGAAAAATGATAAGGCTCGTCCCGCCGTCGATGGCGTCCTGCGTGAGGCGCCACATGCGCTTGAGATCGGAAGGACGGCGCACGTCTGGGACAGGAACGTTGCCGAAGCGCTTCATGAGCCAGCCGTACGCCGGTATTTTGAAATGGGATTCGAGTTCCCAGCCGCGAACGTACTGCGGAATGGCGCAATACAAGATGAAGGGATCAAAAAGATTGACGTGATTCACCATGAAGAAACATGTGCGGTGAGGATCGAAACCCGGCGAGCGAATTACTTCCACGCGCGCTCCCGAGAGAAACGCGATGCGGCGGCAGAAGCTGCGCTGAAGCCAGTCGTGCTTGCGCGGGTCCAGGAAGATACCCAGGAAGACGAGCGACGGCGCAACGACGAAAAAATGCAGGCCGCTTAGAATCCACAAGAACGCACTGCGCAGGGCGAGCAAGCCGCGCTTCATATATAGATGTCCACGGCAGCAGGAAGAACGTCCAGAGAAACGCACTCGAGCGTGGCAATTTCACCGTCGATCAGCACATCCACAGGAACTTGTGTGTCGAACGCGATGCGGCGGACGGCGCGGCGCGAGGCCAGAGGATGTTTGATGTGTGTCCCGTCGTAAAGACTGGGAAGCATGCGCAGCAATCCGATGCGTCCGATAGGCCCCCAACGGACAAACTCGATCAGGCCGTCCGTGGGATCGGCCTGGGGCGCGATGAGCATCGTCCCGCCGGTAAATTTGCTGTTGTTGAAGGAAAGGAAAAGACAGCGGCTCTCGTCCCATTCTGTATCGTCGTCGCAACGCAAACGAAAAGCGCGGCGGCGCAACTGTATGACGCGCACGAAAACGCCGAGCAGATAGCCAAGATAGCCGAAGGATTTGAAATAGCGATTGGTCAGCGCACCCACGTCAGCGGTGAATCCAAAGCTGAGAAGGTTGAACGAATAGATCTGGCCTTGGGCATGAGTCAGGCGCAGGAGATCGACGGGACGTTTTCGCCCTTCGATCAGGGCTTGCAGGGAGGCTTGAGCGCCGTCCTTCGTAAAATCGCGGAGAAACGAATTGCCCGTTCCGAGTGGCAAAAAACCGAGAGCGATGCGTTCCTTGCCGCGCGCGCGTTCATAAACGCCATTCAAGATTTCATGTGCTGTGCCGTCTCCGCCGACGGCAATGAAGCGGCGATAGCCTTGTTCGTAGGCTTCGCGGGCCAGTTCAACGGCATGGCCTGGTCCGGTCGAAGCAAGAACGTCGATCTTCAGGCCCTTCTCGCGCAAGCGAGCGAGGGCTGGCCCGGCGAGCTGGGCCGAGCGGCCGCCCCCGGCGGCTGGGTTAACGATAGCGAAAAAGTGATCTTTCAACGATGCCTTGGTTCCTCACGCGAAATGCGCGCGCCTGACCCGCGTTACAAGGGCAGAGACACAGCGGCGCGATCGAGCTTCGCAAGCTGCTCTGCAAGCACGTTTCGTTTTATCTTCAGCGAAGCGGTGCGCGGAAAATCTTCGTCGAACAATACCACGCCATGAATGCGCTTGTAGTTCAGGAGTTTGTTGTTGCGCGCGGAAATGTCGCGGCGGAGCTCCTCGGAGTAAGTTTGGCCGGGCTCGAGATGGAGCGCAAGCAGGAGCTGCTCGCCGACCATCGAGCGCTGCGGCCAGATGTAGTTGGCGGCGAAGACGCAAAATTCCTTCACAGGGAGACTTTCGAAGACTGCTTCGATGTCTTCGGGATAAATGTTCTTCCCTTCCTCGGTGACGATCATGTTTTTTTTGCGCCCGAAGAGCTGCAAATGGCCCTTGGCATCGAAGCGGCCGAGATCCCCAGTAATGAGCCAGCCATCCACGATAGCATCAGCGGTAAGCTCCGGCTCGTTGAGGTAGCCGGACATGATTGTTTTGCTGCGGACAGCGACCTCGCCGATCCCGTCGGCGCTCGGATTGACGATGCGAACTTCCATTCCGGGAAGAGGCTTGCCGACGGTGTCCGCGCGGAACGGCCGCAAGTCATTGACAGTGATCGCGGTGCCCGCTTCTGTCAGGCCATAGCCGTTGGCGACCGGGATGCCGAGATCATAAAAAAATTGCAGTGTCTGCGGCTCCGTGAACGCACCGCCAACGATAATCGTGCGGAGTTCACCACCGAAAGGTTCGTGCACCTGTTTCAGCAAGCGCCGGCTGAGACCGAGGCGTGGCCTAGTTTTCGTGAACGCTTTATTAACCGCCACGAGCAACTTGAAAACTCTGCGCTTGCCGGTCGGAAGCGCGTCGAACCGCGCTTGCAAACCCTTCTGCAGATTTTTCAGCACGAGCGGAACGAGGCTGACGTAAGTGATTTTGTATTTTGAAAACGCTTCGCGGACGTATTCCGGCCGCAGCGTGCGGAGATGCACGACGGCAGCACCGCAAATGAACGGCCCGAAGAAGCCCACCATGAAGTCGATGGCGTGATTCGTCGGCAGTATGCTGAGGTATCGCACTCCCGGCGCAAAAGGATAAATCGAGGTGAGCGCAAGGCACTGTTCAAGATAATTTTCGTGCGTCATCATGCAGCCTTTGGGACGGCCCCCGGTGCCCGAAGAATAGACGACGCACGCTACGTCTTTGCGCGCGCGCGGAACAAAAGCTGGTTCGCCGCTGCCCGCAAATTCTTCCCAGCGCTGGGCGCCGGCGAGATCGGTGTTCTTCGGCGCTTCAGTCACTACAACAGTGCGCACGTTCATTGCCGCCGCGCGGCCCGCTGCCAGGCTCAATTGCCGCCAGATTGGATATTCGGTGATCAGAACTTTTGCGCTAGAGTGCTTGAGAAGTTGCCATTGCTCGTCCGGCGTGAGTTTGTAGTCGAGCGGAACCAGGACGCCGCCGCCGTAGAACACTGCGTACGCGGAAATCAGCCACTTGGACTGATTCGTCATGATGATGCTGGCGCGATCGCCTGCGGCAAATCCCGCGTCTTGCAGAGCTTTCGCAAGCGGGTGCGCGCGGTTTTTGAAGTCTCGATAGGTGAGCCGCTCTTTTTCCCGCTCGCGGTCGGCTTCGATCAGGCAGACTTCGTCCGAGAATTCTTCCAGCGCATCTTTTAGCGCCGCGCCAATGGATTGATACTTCGAAAGGTCCAGCATTACAGGCGGGATTGAATCCGCGAAGCGAGAGTGCGGAAGTCGCTGACGCCTTGCACTTCATAATCGGGCAATTCGATGCCGAAATGGTTTTCGAGGCGGCTCAACATCTCCAGGGTTTGCAAGCTGTCGATGCCCAGCTTTTTGAAAAAATCGTCCTCCGGCGCGAGCGAACTCGCCGGCACATTGAAGTGCTTCGACGCCAGATCGAGGACTTCCTGGGTGGTTTGCTCAAGCGTGCGCATGGAAGTCTAAATCTACCATTTTCCGGACAAAGAATGAAAATTCCATACCGGTGTGCCGCGGCGTTATGTCCCAGCGATCACTCTAAGGAAGATACGGCATCGCGTCGGTGGACTCGGCGAATTTTTTTAGGGCGGCCATCACCGCAGGACGTGCAAAGAGTTCACAAAAGAGATCAATTTCGCGGCCCAGTTCTTCGTGCGGAATAGGCTTGATAAACTTTTTCGCGGCCGCTCGCGTGACGGCGTCAAATTTCACAATCTGAGCCGCAGTCGCCCGCGCAATGCGCATCGCCTCTCCTTCGGCGGCGAGCTGCGCGACAAGTCCTGCGGATTGCCCGCGCGAGGCGTTGACGCTGCGGCCGGTCAAGAGTAAATCGCGAATGAACGCATTGCCGAGGTCGCGCTTCAGGCGCGGTATTCCGCCGAAGCCGGGGATCAGACCGAGGCGCAACTCGGGAAAGGCAAAACGCGCCATTTTGTCCGCGATGATGATGTCGCAGGTAAGAGCAAGCTCGAATCCGCCGCCGAAACACACACCATGAACAGCCGCGATGGTCGTGAACGGCGCGGCATCGATGGCGTTAAAAACCGCATGGATACGCTCGATAAATGCGCGCACACCGGCGAGCCGCTCTTTCTCTGAAAGCTGCGCGGCGCTTTGATAAAGCTCGCGCAGGTCGGCGCCGGCAGAAAAACCGTGCTTGCGATTGCTGGAGATGATGCAGACGGCAGTTTCCGGAATTAGCGCTGGAAAAGCGGCGACAAATTGTTCTAGCTCCTCCAGCATCGCGGTCCCAATTTCGTTGCCAGGCTCGCGATCGAGGGTCAATTCGATTACGCCATCGCGCCATTCCCAGCGAAGCGCTTTCCCGTTAAAGGACTTCACGCCTGGCTCCCGGTGGCTGCTTTGCTTTCGAGGGCCTCAGCATACATCGCACCGATTTCCGCGGCGAACCGCGCGTTGATGACCTCGCGCCGCAATTTGCCCATGGCGGTCAAAAGGCCGCTTTCGGGAGTGAGTTTCTCGGCGAGTACGGTGAAATTGCGAATTTGACGATAATGCGGAAACTCAACATTCAAAGTATCCAACGCCGCCTGCACGGCGGCGGGCTCAACAGCGCCCGTCACCAGCGCGCACAGAAAACCGCGTCCATTGCCGACCACAACGACCTGCTGCGCATTAGGAAGCAACCGGGCCAGCTTCTCTTCGATAGGCTCGGGAGTAATCTTGTGGCCCGAATTGAGTACTATCAGATTTTTGATGCGGCCGATGATGCGCCAATTGCCGCGTACATTCACTTCGCCCTGATCTCCGGTATGGAACCATCCATCCTGCATCACGCGCGCCGTTTCTTCGGGACGGTTCCAATAGCCCGGAAAAATATTTGGACCACGCACCATGATCTCTTCGTTTTCGCCGACTCTCATCTCGATTCCATTCACCGCCGTGCCCACGTACCCTGGCTCCACGGGAACGCGAGGATCATCCAGCGTGCAAATGGCCGTCGTTTCCGTGAGGCCGTAAGCTTGCAGCACGGGAATGCCGAGCATAAGAAAAAACTGCTGCGTCTCCGGCGCAAGCGGCGCCGATCCGCAAATCAACGCGCGAATATTCGGCCCGAAACGCTCCTTAATCTTGCTGAAAATGAATTTACCGCCCAAAGCCAGCCAGAAGGCATCCGTGGCACGCCCCCGGCCCACGTGTTTCCGCAGCCACGCCTCGCGCGCCTTCGCGTACAGCGACCGGATAGGCGCGGCCCGCTTCGATAGCGCCTCTTCGGCGCCGCGGCGCACACGTTCGAGAAGCGTGGGCACATTCAAGAAATAGTGCGGAGATGCGATCCGAATTTCGTCCGCCAACTTGGTTAGATCCGTCGACAGCGTTAGAACACATTCTCGCGAAAGGCACGTGAGCAAAAGAATCCACGAAGCAGCGAAACTGAACGGCCCATAGTGGAAGACCCGGTCCGGCTCGTGCGTCGGTCCCATGAGCAGATCCAGGCGCTCGCGCGTGCAAGCAAGCATGTGCGTCACGTTTGCGACGTTCAGACAAACTCCTTTGGGTTCTCCGGACGTGCCAGACGTGTAAATAATGGTTACGAGATCCGCGTCCTGGCGAGGGTTTGGACCTTCAGGCGGCGGTTCTGCCGCGGCCTCTTGCAGAACTTCATCAAACAAGACCAGTCTTCGCGCATTCGACCATTGCGGCGGCAGCGCCTTAGCAACACCTTCGCCCAGCGCCGGATTGCTCGTAAAAAGAAATCGTGGCAGACAATCCTTCATCATCGCGGCCAATTCAGCCGGCGCCTGCCGCGCATACAGCGGCACGACGATAATCCCTTCGGCCAGCAATGCCAGGTTGAATGCCACCCAGCGCGCGGAATTGGGCGCGAGCAGCGCGCAACGTTCGCCGGGCTGAAGTCCCGTGCGCCGGAGATGCGCGCGCACGCGCTGCACCTGCTCCAGCAATTCTCTTCCCGAGACGCTGACGAACTGCTCAGCATGAATTTCGCGCAGCACGACTCGGCTGTCGGCCCGCTTGAGTTGCGCGAAAATGTCTTCGAGAAAATTAGTCATAGGAGTCAGGACTTGGCCGCAGCAGCAATCATCGCGACGCGGTTCCCGCTACAGAATGTTGCGGTACGGAGGCGGAAGAATCATAACGTTCGACAAGTTGCAGCAACGTGTCGTTCAACGGCGGGAGATAGTCCCGCCAAGAAAGAATCCCGGAGCGCAGCGGGAATTCCGGATACGTCCGGCGCACGGCATCTTCCAGAAAAGTGCCCATCCGCGCCATCACTCTGAGATTGCGCACGACCGTTTTCCCGATCCCGTCGCGCACGGATTCCGCTTCGGCCACGAGCGTGTCCATCATCTTTATGAGCTTAGGCTCGAGATCAGGATCATTGACGGTCAGAAAAAGATGCTGATGCCCTCGCTCGCGCATGAGATTCCGGATGCGCTCATCCATTGTGACGCCCGCCGAGGCCACGAGGCTCGGCATGCAAGTCACGATTCCGTGATAGCGCGAGGAGACTAGGTACGTTCCGCAGCGAAGAATCGAGACGATCTGGAACATGTCAAAGTCGTCCGAAGTAAAAATCGGAATACCCGGCAAAGCTTGCGCGATGTCGCGGCAGGCGACGGCATCCAGCCTCTCCATCGCGACGAGAATGGGGAAAACGCGATGGCGCTGGGTGAAGGACTGCAGTGACTTGATGAACGCCGAAATGTAGCGCCTGTATTTCGCTTCGACTTCCGATCCGGATTGGAAAAAATACACCGTGCGGTACTGGCTATCCTTATACGCGCCCGTCGTGACACGCGCGATATATTTTCCAATTGAGGCTTTCACCGGCCACACGAACGGATGAATGGGACAAACCGCCAGCACGGGAGTTCTCTCATCCCAACCGGCGTCACGCAAGACTTTGCGGCCGTACGCCAGCGGATGCGGCTCAAACGTCCACGCAGTATCCGTTCCGAGCTCCGTCGGAATACCCAATGAGCTGAGAAGCTTCTGCGATTCCTCATTGCGCGTGATCACCAGCGAATCATGCACGTAGCGCTCGCACATTCTCTCAATGAGGCCGTCCATGTGCCCCGCTTCGCCACCATAGCCGAGGGAAAGCTTGTTCTCCGCGGAAGCCAATCCCAGCGAGCCGATCATCATTGTAGTCAGCGCGTTGGCAAACTTGCTCTTGAACATCGACCCTTCGCACGCGATGACGCCATGATTTTGCCGGACCTCGCGGAATAAAAACGGCGGATACACATCGGGCAGATACACCTGCTGCGTGCCCTCGAAATAACCACGCGTGAAATCGAAATTCTGCGTCATCACGCGGAACGCGACATTCTCCGCGCCAAGCACGTGCCGCACTTGCCGCAGCATTTCCTGCACGCGGACGTCCGAGCCGGTGTTTCGCGTGCCGTTGTAGCCGGCGAAGAGCAGCCGGAGTTTTTCGCCTGGCGTCCATCGCTGGCCCAGCCCAAACATCCAGCCGAGCCGCGTGATCTCGATCAGCGCGCTAACCCAGGCGACAAGAAGAAAGTCCGTCATGCGCGAGCGCCTCCGGCCGCTGCGGATCTTTCTGGCATGTCCATTTCCGGCCAAGGCTTTGCCGGATAACGAAATTTGTTTTCGCGGCTGAATTTCAACAGCGGAAAAGCGTACGTCGAAAACTTTGCTGGAGCTTTTCCAAGCTCGGCCACCACCCGCGAATTGTCGAAGACCGTGTTCCAATCCAAATAGGGCCAGAAAACTTTCAAAAGCGACGCTCCATGCGCAACCGCGCCTTTCCGGTTCGAAAGCCAATTCACCGTACCGGAAAACGCGCGGCCCATCCAGGGCCAGTATGCGGGACGCCGCCAGCCGCCCGCCTCCGCCAGCGCATCGGTCAATTCCTTGTACGTCTGCGATCCCGTGCCCGATGACAAATGATAAATGCCGTGCGCCGGTTCGCCCTTCTGGTGAATCGTCACAATCGCTTTGCTGACGTAGTCCGCCGGCACGATGTCAATTTTATCGCGGGAGCGCAGCGGAAGAACAGGCAGGCGCACAAGAACGTCGAAGGCCTGGACCATATCGAACTGCGAAGTTTCCGCGTGACGGCTGTCTCCTAAGATAATCGCGGGCCGAAAAATCGTGTGTGGCACGTCGGCCAGGAGTTGATGAATCATGTGCTCGCCGAATTTTTTCGTTCGCCCGTAGGGATCGTAGTCGGAGCGCGCCCAGTCAATCGCCGCGTCTTCCATTACTACCTCGTTTCGGCGCTTTCCTGCGACCGCCACAGTGGACACATGCGAATACCGCCGCAGCCCGTTGCGATTCTGCGCGCGCCGGGCCAGCTGAATCACCTCGAGGCCGCCGCGCAGATTGACGTTGAGGCACTGCCTTTCCGATTTGCGGTTGAGCGAGGCGGCGCAATGAATGATCGAATCCGTCGTGTCGACCAGCGCGTGGTATTCGTCGTCGGCGAGGCCGAATCGCTCGCTCGTCAAATCGCCGCGAAAAATCCGCACGCGCGACTGCAGGTACTGGTAAAACTCGCGAAATCCGAAATGGAGTTGAAGCGAAGTCCACAAGCGCTCTCGCGCTTCTTCGTCGCTCTTCGCGCGAACCAGAAGGTTCAGCGTGTCGCGGTGTTCGTTGAAAAATCCGGCGACAACGTAACTTCCCAGGTATCCGGTCGAGCCGGTTACGAAGATCGCCATAGTGGGTCCGACGGCGTCGCGGAATTGGAGACCACAGCGGCCCGGGCATGTTCAGGAGACCAATCCAGCTCGCGGGGAGTGCGCGCTTCAAGCGGACGGCCCTCCATCAGGGGATAACACCAGCGGCGCAGCGCCGGAATGTGCACGTTGATCCAGTAATCCCACCAGTCGATCGATTCAGGAGCAAAATCAAAGATCGTTTTTTCTTCAGCCGAAAGCGACGCGGACAAAAGCCTCGCGTTTTCGCATTCGAACACATGCTCATTGTGCAGAATGAACGGCTCGTACAACTCGATCAGCTTTTCCGCGCGAATCAATTCGCGCTCCTGCTTCGCCAGCGGAGCTTTCTTCATATGCATAGAAACCGCCGCACGATTAATCCTGGAAATAACCGCCTTCTGCATCGGAATCGACAGCCGCTCGTAGCGCTGCTTCGAAACAGGAATCGTTTCGAATTTCACTTTGAGCCAATGCTCGATCCCCTGCTGCGTCCGGTAATGCTTGCGATGCGCCAAGCCCGTAAGCTCGATGCTGCGCCCCATGTTCACGGGATTGATCGCCGAAGTCGCCAGCTGATACATCCGCGCATTGCGCCGCGAAATCACGGCCGCCGCGATCAGCGTCATCCCGCGGCAAACCATGTCCACAGGAATTACGTCGAGACACTTCCGCTCGTTCGAAGGCAATTGCCGAAAATTCGTGCCCAGCAAATACGAGAGTGGGCCGGAAGTGTTGATCCCCTCGTTCCATCCGCTGAAGGGCGAACGCTCCGAGCTCTCTACGATGGAAGGCCGCACAATCGCGATAGGCAACTCTCCGCTGCTGCGCGCGAGCATCGATTCGCCCAGGCTCTTCGTAAACGTGTACGTATTCGGCCAGCCCAAATGCTGCGCGCGGCGCAGGCCGATGCGAACCAGACTGTTGCGCGCCCATCGCAACCGATTCCTCTTCAAAACGCCGTCCAGCTCCGTCGCAGGCACGACCGATGGATCGCCGCCTCTGCCGAGCGCCTGCCGCCTCAGCGCTTTCGTTAACTCGGGGCTTTCCGCTCGCTCTTCCACGTGCCGGATCGTCTCGCGCAACGAAGCAATCTCTTTCTCGGCGTCGAATTCCAGGTCGCGCGAAGGATTGTAGTTGTCCTGCAATTCTTCCGTCACGCGCCCATCGCGCATGCCCACCACATAACAAGTCGAGAGGTGCATCAGCCCGGCATGGTCGCACTTCCGCAAAAAATCCAGCAGATGCATCGTCGAATCCACGTTCGAAGAAAGCGCGTCGCGCAAATCCGGATTGAAATCCGTCAGCCCGGCACTGTTTACCACCAGATCGAGCGATTTCGCCAATCGCGCTTGCGTCGCCTGATCTAAACCAAGTCCCGGCAAGCCCACATCGCCTTCCACAACGTCTACTTTGGCCTCAAGCAGCGCGCCCAATCTACGACCGAATTTTTCCTGGAGCGTGTCGAACGCCGGAGATTCCTCGATAATTTTTTGGAAGCGCTTCTGCGCCGAAGTCGTCCTGTTTCTGCGAATCAGCAGTGTGACCTTTCCAATGTTCGGAATATTTTCCAGCAGATCGACCAGCCAGACCTTGCCGATAAACCCCGTCACGCCGATCAACAGGATGTGCCGGTTCGCCAGCGTTTCGCGAACCGCGAGAGGTCCGGTGCGCGGCGCTCCGTCAAAAAGCGTAACGGACGTGCTCGCAGGAGGAGCGGGACGCACCGCCGTCTGTACGGCGGTTTCGAGTCTCCCCGGATTTTTGCTCCAACCAAGCTGGCGCAGCAATTTCTCGCGCGCAATGCGGCCGTCGGTGGCACCGCTAGTTAACCAAGCGAAAGGCCCGCGTGGGCGCACGATTGGATCGAGCAAACGCCCCGTAGCGCGTCCGTTACGAAAATCCATCCGGTTGGAAAGGAACGATTCGACGCCAAGATGCTGCGCCAGCGGCCGCTGAATATGGTCGAGCAATTGGCCAACCAGCACAATCCGCTCGCCGCCCTGCACCGCTTCCAGCAGTTTCTCAACGGCCTCGCGCCGAAGCTGCGGCTTCAGGACGTAGTGGAAATACTCTTCGCCGAGAAGATCGAGCCGGTCTCGGCTAACGCCTCGCAGCAGCGTGTGCAGCAGCCTCGTGGCAAACTTCCGGTTTACCGCATAATCGATGGGCCGGGTCACCGTCATCCACGCAAATCCCGCCCGCCGCGCCCACCGCTCGGCAAAACTCTGCGCGTTCCACGTAAAAAATCCCACCGGCCGCAAAGCCCCCAGCTCCAGCAAAGAGCCTTCGACGCGCCAGTAAGTCACCGAGCGCACCACCGTGTCACCGGTAGAGCGTTTCGAGTTGGAAGCTGGGTCAGACATTGCCATTGGAAACCGCCGGCCACTGCCAGGCCGCTCTTGCAAGGTGAAGCAAACTTGTTCTGAAAGAATGAGTAATGATTCGCACCCTAAATCATTTCATTCAGGATCGAATGCCAAACCGCCCGCCTCCACACCCATGCGTGTGCCCCGACCTGAGCAGGCGTCGGCTGCCTAGGAAAGTGTAAAAGTAGCATCCTCAGCGGCTTACCGCAAGCTAGGCGTCCTCCCCGCTAACGCGTCTACCTTGACGGCCTGACCTACGCAGACTCAGCCAATTTCCAGATCGGTCTGGCGCGTAAACTCCCGTTCTGGGTCGAATGCCGATTCCCGCGGGAGGTGAAGAATCAGGAGGCCTCCTAACGCGCGTTCCCACAAACCACCAGCCCCGTTTACCTGCTCAAGAAATCTGTCTAGCCCCTCTGACTTTGTGGCGGTCTCGGATATCAACCACCTCAGCGTCACATATGGAGATTTATGTGATACGTGCAGAAAACTTATTTCTCCCTCGTGAATGATCTTAGCCGTAATCTCATCTCCGAGGTTGATGGAATCATTGAGTAATGAGGACTCTTCTGCACGATAATACCCAGAACCCAGGGGAATGAGACGGAGATGTTCAGTGCACTCTCCGGGAAAATGCACAATATATCTGCGTGTTTCCGAGGACATGGCAAGAACAGTTTGCCACAGGGCTTAGCTCAGGCAAGTGGTTTACGTGAATGTATCATCGCGTCGCAAGCGACACAGCCAGAGACCGAAAATTGGCAGCTGCCTCCACGCTGCGGGATTCAAAACCTAATCGCGGAGAGCAAGTACGGTGGATCAGGCTCGCACCGGCCCCCGTTAAACGCCCCAGCCGTATCGCTCAGCGTGCTCAAGGGTGCGCTGCATCTCCTCGCGCAGCATCTCCGTGAAGACCGATCCGCCGATAGTGCTGGCACCAGGCTGAGCGATATCCGCGGTGCGGTAGCCGCCCGCGAGAACGCGATGCAGCGATTGCTCGACCCAATCCGCTTCGAGCGAAAGCCCAAAGCCATCGCGCAACATCAGCGTCGCGCTAAGGATCGACCCAACCGGGTTAGCAGAATCCGTTCCCACCAGCGATGGCGCCGAGCCATGGATTGGCTCGAAGAGCGGCGCCCCCGTCCCAAAACTCGCCGAAGGAATCAAGCCAATCGAACCCACCAACGCCGCCGCCGCATCGCTCAAAATATCGCCAAACATGTTGCTCGTCAGCATCACGTCGAACTGCGAAGGCTTCAACGTAAGCTGCATCGCCGCGTTATCCACGTACATGTGTTCGAGCTTCACCGACGAGTAGACGCCGCTCAGCGCCACAACGGTCCGCCGCCAAAGTTGCGAACTCATCAAAACGTTGGCTTTGTCCACCGAGCACACGCGCCGCGAACGATTCTCCGCTCGCGCAAACGCAAACGTCGCGATCCGCTCGATTTCCGGCGTCGAATACGATTCCGTGTCCCAAGCCCGCTCGACGCCATTTTCGGTAGCGTTGCCCCGCTCGCCAAAGTACATCCCTCCCGCAAGCTCGCGCACAATCTCAATATCCAAATCGCCCAAACGCTCCGGCTTCAACGGAGAAATTCCCCGCAACGGTTCCAGCACCTTCACCGGCCGCACATTGACATAAAGCCCCATCCCCTTGCGCAAGCCAAGCAGCCCGCTCTCCGGCCTCTTCCCCACCGGAAGCGAATCCCACTTCGCCCCGCCGACCGCCCCAAGAAAAACCGCGTCCGCCTTCCGGCAAACATCCAGGGTTTCATTAGGCAACGGCGTTCCGGCAGCATCGATCGCCGCGCCGCCAATCAAAAACTCGTGCACGTCAAACTCGTGGTTGAATTCGTGCGCGCACTCGCGCAGCACGGTAGCCGCCGCGCGCGTAACTTCCGGCCCGATGCCGTCTCCCGGCAAAAGTACAATCGTCTTTTTCATCTAGGTCCCCAAATACTCAAAACTCCCAAAGCGTTACCACGTGCTCGCGCAATTACGCTGCAGACGTAGCTTCCGCCGCGACTGCCGCAGGACGCCGCCGCATCACTTCATGCGCAATCGCCACCAAATCCCGCGGTCGCACCTGCTTCGCCTCGTCCGCCAGCGTTGTCACGCGCTTGTAGCACTCCGCCAACTCCGCATCGCTAGGCTCATAGCCCAGGGTGCGCAGACTCACTTTCAAGGCATTCCGCCCCGAATGCTTCCCCAGCACAAACGACCGCGAAGGCACGCCCACCGACTCCGGCGACATAATTTCGTACGTCAGCGGATTCTTGATAATTCCGTCCTGGTGAATCCCCGCCTCGTGCGCGAAAGCATTTGCTCCAACAACCGCCTTATTCGGCGCCACCACGGCCCCGGTAATCTCCGTCAGCATCCGGCTAGAGCGGAACAACTCCTCCAACTTGATCCCGGTCGTCACTCCAAAACTTTCCTTGCGCACCGCCAGCGCCACGGCAATCTCTTCCAGCGCCGCGTTCCCCGCCCGTTCGCCGATCCCATTGATGGTGCACTCAATCTGCCGCACGCCCGCGCGAACCGCCGCCAGCGAATTCGCCACCGCCAATCCCAAATCGTCATGGCAATGCGCGCTCAAGGTGATGCCCTGCGGATCGCCAAGATGTTCTCGCACCTGCTCAAACATCGCGCCATATTCATCCGGCACCGCATAACCCACAGTGTCCGGCAGATTCAAAACCGTCGCGCCCGCATCCACTGCCACCTGGCAAACCTGGCAAAGAAACCCAATGTCGGTGCGTCCGGCGTCTTCGGCCGAGAACTCCACTTCTCCAACGCTGTTTCGCCCCAGACGAATCATCGAGCTGATAGCCTCGAGCGCCTGCTCGCGGGTCATATGCAACTTCACGCGCAAATGCAGATCCGACGTCGCCAGAAAAATGTGCAACCGCGGCGCAGCCGCGGGTTCCAGCGCCTCGATCGCGGCGTTTACATCGTCTTTCTTGGCGCGAGCCAAAGCCGCAATAGGTACGGTCTGAACTTCGCGCGCCACCTGCTGCACGGCTTCCAAATCGCCTCGCGAAGAAATCGGAAACCCAGCCTCGATGACATCCACGCCCAGCGCCGCAAGCTGCCGCGCCATGCGGATCTTCTCCTCGGTATTCATCGAGAAGCCCGGCGATTGCTCGCCGTCGCGCAGCGTCGTATCAAAGATGCGTACGGAGTCCATGGAGTCCCCCTAAGCTAGTAGTAGGACAGAAGCGCACGTCACGGTCAAATTTATCTTTATTCTACTTTTGATAATTCTCGCTTATACTACCGTAGCACAGGCACTCCTGCCTGTGCTCTTCGTCCGTGAACCCTGTCTAAGCAAAGGTCTTGTTCAATGGATTTAGGCGAACTCCAGGTATTTCTAATGGTTGCCAAGGAAGGCAGCTTCTCCCGTGCCGCCGAGCGCCTCTACCGCACCCAACCCGCCGTCAGCCTCACGATCCGCAAACTTGAAGACGGCCTGGGTCAGCCTCTCTTCGTCCGCGGCGCACGTCCAGTCCGCCTAACCGATGCCGGAACGCTGCTGCAAGATTACGCCGAGCGCCTGATCAATCTACGGGACGAGGTAAAAAAAGGACTTAGCGAACTCGAAGGCCTCACCCGCGGCGAACTCTCCCTAGGCGTAAACGAAAGCTCCATCCACGCCCTCCTGCCCGCCCTCGCCGCATTTCGCCAGCTCCATCCCGGCGTCCTGGTTCGCGTCCATCGCATGTTTTCCCGCGACATCCCTCACGAAGTCCTCAACTACCGCCTGGACCTTGGCGCAATTTCCTACGTCCCGCAAGAACCGCAGCTCCACGCCACCGAAATCCTGAAAGACGAGCTCACCCTCGTCGTTCCGCCAAAACACATCCTCGCAAAAAAGCGCGAAGTCGACGTCGCCGATCTCGGCAACGAAGACTTCATAGCCCACAGTGTCGAATCCCCCTACCGCCGCCGCGTCATCGAACTCTTCGCCCGCAACCGCACTGAACTGAAAATGCCCATCGAAATGCCCACTATCGAAAGCATCAAGCGCTTCGTGCAAATGGGCATGGGCGTGGCCATCGTCCCCCGCATGTGCGTGCAATGGGAAATCGAGCACGGCTGGATGAAAGAAGTGAAAGTGCGGCAACTGAACATGCCGCGCCACGTCTACTTAGTCTCGCGCCGCGGAGCCCGCCTGCCCCACGCCGCCGCCGAACTCATGCGCATCCTGCGCGAGTCCTGAAATTCCACCGCAAGCTGAGGCTCCAGAATCTGGATGAAGTCGCGAACCGCGTCGAGGTTCGGGTTTTCATTGAGCCGGGTTACAAGCTTGCCGCCGCTGCATGACGAAAGTTTTTCCAGGTCAAGATGTGCTGGTTGCATAAGCGCGGCAAGTCAGCTCAGGGCGAGCCATTCCTACATTTAAATCCATTAACAATCGACGCGCTTGCCGATACTCTCGGAAAAACGCGCCAATATGCACTCCTAAGTGTAGTAGATATTTAGATATATGTTGTTGACGCCAGACTCTTTTCGGACTACCTTCCATCTGCTCTTGCTTCTCTCTCTAATCGTTTGCGGTGCCGCTCATTTCGTCGGCCAAGGACGACATATGGCCCAGAAACGCGAATCTCCCCATCCTTCGGGCAAAGTATCCCGCTCTAGCGCAATGAATTATTTGAAAACTCTACTGGTTCTCCCCATTCTCGCTTTGACAACTGCCAATGTTCCCTCCGCGCGCGCCCAGTTCCAGCAGCCCTTGGTCTTTTCCTCCGCGGGCGCCGTCGCCGTTCGCAACGACCAATCTGGCGCCCTCACGCCTGTCAGTGGCTCTCCTTTTACCGCCGCAAATCAATCCTTGGCTATCGACGTCCAAGGCCGCTTCTTGTTCGCCATCACCACCAACGGTATCCGTATGTTTCAGATCACCGATTCCACCACAGGCGCTTATCAAGAAGTCGCGCATTCGCCCTTCGCTTCGCCAAGCACGAACCAGCCGGCGTTCATCGCGGTCGAGCCAACGGGAAAGTACATCGCCGTAGTCAACCGTGTCGGACAAAACCCAGGTGACGGTATGGTCGAAACGTTCCAGATCGCACCGGCGGCCTCCGGCGGCCCGGCCATTATTCCTGTTGCGGGATCGGCCACCGAACTCGACTCCACGGCCATCGGCTTCGCCCAACCTCCGGATAGCAAAAAAATTCTGATTTTCATGGGCCCAAACCCCTTGTCTAAGGATCCCAACATCGTGCTCGGCTCGGAATTTCAGGCCCTCTCCATCGATCCGCTAACCGGTTTCATTACCGGGCTTCAGCCTGGCGCCGCCCTTTCCCAACGTGGCCACAGTTTCGCCATGGATCCCCAAGGCCGCTACTATGTGACCGGCACGCAAGACAATCTCCTCGAGTTTGGCATTGTTCAGCTTCTCGGAATTGGCGGAAGCGGTCTCCTCGGCAACCTTCAGCTCCCTCAGCTTAACTACCCAACGGGCCTCTGGATCGATAGCACGGGAACATTTCTGTACGTCGCCACTTCGAATCTCGCGAACCCCGTCGTCGTGAACATCTATTCCGTCGACGTGCAAACCGGGCAGCTAACCGAGACTTCGAGTTCTCCGCTGCCGGGATTCACATCGGTTCCCGCCTATTACGCCGACCCCACTGGCTCCTTCAACTACGGATTTGGCACGGACCAAAACACAGCAATCGCCTACACGGTAGCTCCACAAACCGGCTACTTTGTCGCGACTGCCAACTCTCCTTTTACCGTCCCGCAAATCAACGGCTCTCTCACCTTCAGCATTCCACCTGGACAACAAGGCGTCAGTGGTCCGTCAGTTTCGCTTTCCGCGACCAACCTTTCTTTCGGCACGGTTCAGACCGGGACGTCCAGCACGCCGCAAACTATCACCATTACCAGCAATGGCGGTCAAGCTCTCAGCGTGAATTCCATTTCCCTCGGCGGCGCGGACCCCAGCCAATTCCAGGAAATCGACACCTGCCAAACTCCTTCCGTGCTTCAACCTACAAAATTCTGTTCCATCAGCATCGCGTTTATGCCCACCGCCACAGGCTCTCAGCAGGCCACACTCTCGATAACCGATAACGCTCCCGGCAGCCCGCAATCCATAACGCTGAGCGGCGCCGGCGCCGCCCCGCCGCCGCCCGCCCCCGCCGTGACCGTGACGCCTGATCCCCTCAGTTTTCCCACTATCACCCAAGGCACTACCAGCAGCCCGATTGCGGTCACCGTCACGAACTCCGGCAACGCCACTCTCCACATTTCTTCGGTTTCTATCGGCGGAAACAATGTGAGTGACTTCACGACCACAAACACCTCATGCACCGGAGCGATCAATGCCAAAGCCGCCTGCACCGTCACGGTAACGTTCGCGCCCCTCGCTGCCGGCCAGCGCACCGAAACCATCACCATCTCGGATGATGCTTCTGATTCTCCCCAAATCATCAACGTCGGCGGCAACGCTAGTTCCGCGGTGACCCTCGGCGCGGCTCCTTCTTTCTCGACGTCGGCGACGGTTTCCGCCGGTCAAACCGCGCAGTTCAGCCTCCAGCTCACACCGGGGGCGGGCTACACCGGCATCGTTTCGCTCTCGTGCAGTGGCGCTCCCCAGGGCGCAACTTGCCAGTTGCCCTCTACGTTGCAAATTACAAATGGCAACGCCGCTCCATTTATGGTGTCGGTAACCACGAGTGGTGGGGCCAGCGGAATTTTGCCCTATTCGAGTGTGCCGCGCGCAACGCCCTTCCCCATTCTCCGCGCAGTGCCCGGTTTGACTGTCTGTACTGTCCTGCTCCTCTTGCTCTCAATGGGATTCAGCGCCACACGCGATTCGAGCCGGTGGCCAAGACGCCACGCATTCGGCGGCGCTGCCAGCGTAACGGCGCTACTCACGACGACGTGTCTTATTTTGAGTGCAATCTTGACTGCTGCAGGCTGCGGCGGCGGAAGTTCGGCCATAACAACTCCTCCGCAGATCGTAACGCCTCAAGGGACGTCCAATATTGTGGTCACGCCAGCAGCAAAATCCGTCAACGGCCAGCCCCTACAGCTGCAACCGATTCAATTGACGCTGACAGTGAAGTAGCGCGCCCTACTTCGCAACCGAGATGCGGTAGATCTTCCCAGCGCCATCGTCCGCAACCAGCAACGATCCATCCGGCGCAACTGCTACTCCCACCGGTCTGCCATACACATCCGGTCCGTTTGGATTAGGCACCAGTCCCGTCAGGAACGGCACGGGATCGGCCGAGGGCTTCCCGTCCTTGAACGCCACAAATGCAATCTGGTATCCCGCCCGCGACGCCCGGTTCCACGAACCGTGCTCCGCGATAAACGCGCCGCCCCAATAGCTCTCCGGAAACTGCTTCCCCGTATAAAACGCAAACTGCAGCGGAGCCACGTGCGCGCCTAGCAGCACATCCGGAATAATCGCCCGCGCCACAAGTTCCGGCTTCTGCGGCTTCACTCGCGGGTCGACATTGCTTCCAATATAGCTGTACGGCCAGCCGTAAAAGCCACCGTCGCGCACTGAAGTAAAATAATCAGGAGGCAGATTGTCCCCCAGTTCGTCGCGTTCGTTCACGCTCGTCCACACTTCTCCCGTGCCCGGCTCGATCGCCAATCCCACCGGGTTCCGCAGCCCTGTCGCATACAGCCGCGCGTTCTTTCCGTCCAGATCGCAAATCGTAATCGCCGCGCGAATCGGCGGCTCGCCCACCCCGATGTTTGAGCCTGATCCAACGGAAACAAACAAGTGCTTGCCATCTGGTGCAATGGCCACGGAGCGCGTGCTATGCCCCCCGGAAGGAAAATCCATCAGGTGCTCGCCTTCACCGAGCCTTTTCGATGTCTTCGGGTCATACTTGAATCTCAAAAGCTCGTTCGTGTCTCCCACGTAAACGTAGTCATCGTGAAACGCGATGCCGAAGGGCCGCCTCAGCCCGCTCGCGAACACTTCGCGCCCTTCCGCGCCTCCCGTGTCGTGTGGATCGCGCAGGATGTCCACCTGGTCCGCTCCATTTTCCGCAACAAAAATATCCCCGTTCGGCGCCACCATCATCCAGCGCGGCACCTTGAAATCCGCCGCAAATACGTTTATGCGAAATCCGGCCGGCACCGTCGGAAGAAAGCCTTCTGGTGGCGTCACCTTGTCCGGTCCGTTGCCCGCGGATTTTGTCTCGTAAGGCGCCGGAAGCTGCGGCTTCTGCCCGTGCGTAATTTGCTGCGCCGAAAGAATCGCCGGCAAAATCAAAAAACTGCTGCATACGGAAACAACGCTGTGACGCAGTGACATGGAATTCTCCTAAGTTCGTTTTTCCGAGACTTCTGTATGATGCCGCGCAATCGCGCGGAGTTCCAGCTTTGAATTTTGCACTACCTTGATACACGTTTCCACTTGACACCAACATGTACTTTGCATTATAAAGTAGCGGGAGGATCTCCACATGCAAACCGCAAAGTCGTTCCGAATGTCGGCCTTTGCTATCGGTGAATGGTTGTTAGTGCTGCCTGCGACAGTGCTCCTCGCCGCAGCCGCGCTGCGCCTCCTGCAACCTCGACAGTACGAGCCTGCGCGCACTAGCTGGATTATTTTCGAATGGGCTACGACGCACATCTCTCGCCTAGGCGCAGCGTTGCTGTTTATCGGCATGCCTGCTGTCCTTGTCCTTGCGGGTGCCGCTACGCTGCTGCGAGTCTGGCGCGAAGACCAGGCGCTCCGCCAAGACGCGGCCCTTGGGCTCACAATCTTCCGGCGGCATATCGCCGTCGGTCTCTTCACGGCGGCAACCCTGCTGGCCGCAGTGATCCTTACGTTTGCGCTCGCGCACCTCGTCACCGATTGAGGGCGGCGGCCAAACGCGACCTATTCCGCCCCTGCCGAAACATCCAATCGCGCGCAGCGCGCGTATATTTTAGTGGCTTGCAGTTCGCGGAGTCTTAACCATGCGCGCAGCGCTATTTGCGGTTTTAATTCTTGCAGGTATCGGTGCCTTTGCCTGGGCCTCGGCCAAGCCAAATGACGGCCGCGCCAACGCTAAAGCCGCCTTCCCCACACCCATTGTCGATACCGCGCTCGCTCCTGCAAAAGGTCAGGAGGCGGCGGTCCTCGCCGGCGGCTGCTTTTGGGGCATTCAAAGTGTCTTCCAGCACCTGAAAGGCGTCGTCTCCGCCACTTCCGGTTACTCCGGCGGCCTAGCGAGCACGGCCCACTACGAAGATGTCAGCACCGGCTCAACCGGCCACGCCGAATCCGTGAAGATCGTCTTCGATCCCTCGCAAATTTCCTACGGCCAGATTTTGATGATTTTCTTCTCCGTGGGCCACAACCCCACCGAGCTTAACTACCAGGGTCCCGACTACGGCACGCAGTACCGCTCTTCGATTTTCTATTCGAACGACGAGCAAAAGAAAATCGCTGAAGCCTACATCGCTCAGCTTAACGCCGCAAAAATCTATTCACAGCCCATCGTCACGCAACTCGTTCCGCTGCAAGCCTTCTATCCCGCCGAGGATTACCACCAGGACTACCTCAAGCACCATCCCTATGAACCCTACATCATGGTCAACGACCTGCCCAAACTCTCCAGCCTGAAAAAACAATTCCCCAGCCTCTATCGCAACGACTGATTATCGCGTTGGCGCTTCTCGGCAAAATTGCTGGCTCGCCGCGCTTCGCTTCAACCCCGCTACGGGCGTTCCGTAACCGGCTTTCTCCCGCCGCCAGGCAACGCGCTCTTGTGTCCGCTTCCCGCCTCGCTTTGCAGCAGCGCCTCGAGGCTGGGATAGGCGTAAATCGTCGGCGCGTGATTCTGCATCAGGCCTCCGGTATCCGCCGTCGGCCCATAGTTGCTGTGCAAATCATGCGCCAGCATCCTTAGCATGGCCATTTGCTGTCCGCGATGATGCGCCGTATGCGCGATACGCCGCGTCATCACCCACGCGCGTGACCGCGCAACATCGAAAAACGTCGTCTCGCCCTCGAACCACGTCTCCTCTTTCACGCGCAACGCCTCCAGCCGCTTCCCGCTGAAATCCGCATATCGCTTGATGAATTCCAGCCGCGTCTCCTGCGCCGGCAAAGGCGGCGCGCCCACCTCAATCCCCAGCATGTTGCGGAACCATAAATCCTCGCTCACGCATTGGTGCACCATCTGTTCGCGCACGCTGCGGCCCCGCGGATCCGTCGCGTTGGGCCGGAACTCCAGCTCGCCATCGCGAAACTCGCTCCACGCGCTCACCACCTTCACCCGCTCCGTCTCATAAGTCTCCACAAGAAAGTCGTATCTCATCGCTGCCATCCTCAACAAGCATCTCTGCGCCCCCGCGTTTGCACCGCAAAACCTCGCGGGACGCCGCTGCTTCCCCAGCTCAAAACCGCAGTCTCTTCCCCGCGTATTGTACTTAATTTTTATGGTCTGCCAGTCATCCCTCGACGCCCCAACGCTTATAATTATTAGAACCTATTTCAAAACTGGGTACAACGATCTGAATCGATGATAGTTAAATTGCGCAAAATGCGAGATAAATTTGTGCAGCAGCGCCGAGGGAGGCCCGATGGCGCGATACGGTCGACTGTTGGCC
>Ga0207416_1001224_pt1 | contig 36090 bp, 32 predicted proteins | sample PaiPotPPM11metaG_FD_184107 | JGI IMG/M metagenome (GOLD analysis project Ga0207416, IMG submission 184107) | Iron sulfur acid spring bacterial and archeal communities from Banff, Canada, to study Microbial Dark Matter (Phase II) - Paint Pots PPM... ...
CCTGCCGGGCCGGGTGTTACCCCGTCCGACAGGAGCGACGGTTCAGTTACCCAAGCCGCCGCATCCGCTGGAGCTGCTCGGGGTTCACCTTTCGGTTACCCCCAAAGTCGGGGCGTTACCGCCCGACACCCGTAGCTTAGCAGTGCGACGCCGGCCGGTCAATGGGTTTTGCGGCGAAAATCTGCCTTTCCCCAACATTCGTGGACAAGTGGACAGATGCCCGGTGATAGGCAGGGTTCCTCGAGGGTTATGACAAGACAAATACGCTCTCATTCCTCTAGCCGTTCAGCCCCCATGAGCCGGTTCTCGACGCCTTCGACCTCCCTGATCCAGGCATCAAGTTTTAGGTGCGTCGCCTTGTTGCCCATGCTCGTGCTGTGCAAGATGGCGGGCAGCAGGAGGAGCGCAACCTGCGAGACCGCCAGGCTGCCAATGAGAAGCAGGGTCGCATTGAGATGGGTGAGCCACAGCAGGAGGTCGAGCACTAGAGCAATACGCGATGTCATTGAGCCAACCGGAGCAGTAGGGGCCGGCTCCTGCCGTGCCCGCCCCGGCTCAATGCTCGTGCGCGCTGCTGTAGCATGCCCGGCGTTCGCCGCTACCCGCGTGCAGCGGAGCGGAACTCGAGCATCAGCGCGCCGGCCTCGGTTTGCCACGGTCCGTGCGGCATCCCCGGTGGCCGGCATGCGTACATCCCGCGGGTGAACGTCGCTCCTAGCCGCAGGTCGGTCAGATCGCCTTCGAGGATGTAGACTTCTTCCCAGTAGTCATGGATACGGGTGCCTGTCGGGCTCGTGTCAACATCCGGGTCGAAACGGAGGAGCCGCGTGTAATCACCTGTTTCCCGATCTTCGGCCAGGACCTGCGCCCACACGCCCTGGACTTCTGTACTGACAGGCAACCACTCTGCAATGGGCAACTGAAACTCGAGTTCCGGTTTCGACATGGTATGCGTGTCTCGGCTAGGGGGCGGCGGTAACGAGCGCGATCGCAAAGTCGTACCCTTTGCTGCCCACGGTCTGGATGGCCGCATCCAGCGCAGGGGCGGGCTGCACCATCAGATGGGTGATGTAGCGATCGACTGTTGTCCATGTCTCCTGGGTCATAGATCCTCGTCTCGCGACAGCAGCTACGTCGCTCCATTATGCATGTCTCGATCTTGGGGAGGCTCGCGGTCATATGGAAAGATCGACGCGCGAGACCGTAGAGTGGGACCGATTGTCACGAAACCGGACGAGCTTAAAGGCCATATAGAGCGCGTGTGCCGGCAGCACGAGATTCATATCTTACATCAGCTCTTTGCGCAGCCGTAACGCCCATCGCGAGGTGCAATGATGGAAAAGTGGACGATTCCCGAGCCGCTTCTCTTTGACTGGAAGATGCGCAGGCTTGGCATCCTCCTTGGGAGTGCAGACGAAGACTGGGAAGAGCGGCCCGATGGGATGGGCTACCGCGTCCGCCAGGTCGTGGGCTTCACTACAGATAAAGCCGTCGATCCCCGGCATCATGAGATCAAGGAGAACCAGATCTGGTGGATCAAGCTCTACGAGATCGAGGGCCGCGGGAGATCGCCAGCCCCAATCCGGTGCCTTCCGTGGTGCGCGTTGGGCCGGAATCGACCCGAAAGAACTTGTCGAAGACATGAGATGCCTGCTCGGCGCTGAGGCCTGGCCCATGGTCGACGATGCTGACTGCAACGCTGTCTCCCTCCACGCGTCCCTGCACCAAGATGGGCGTCCGCGGCGGCGAGTACTTTGCCGCATTCTCGAGCAAGTTGATGAGAAGCTGCTTGATACGCTCGGGATCGGCATTGATGAAGGGGAACCGGTCGGGGAAGTGCACCTCGTACGGGTGCGAGGAGAGCTGTGACTGGGAACGGATGCGGCGTACGACTTGCTCGGCAAGGGCCGGCAGGTGGACGGGCTCTCGACTGACTCGCGCGCCTGTACTTCAAGCGCTGTGATGGCCTGCATCTGGTGGACCAGCCGTCGAGAGGCTCGGCGAACGATGGCAAAAAGCGAGGCGTAGAGCACGAGGAAGCCCAATCCCACGCTGAGCCAGATGGTGCGCCGCGCATCGTCCATCTGTAGCTGCAAGGCGCCGAGATCGCTGAATGCTTCGTACGCGCCGATCACTTTCCCCCAGCCGTAGATCGGTACGTAGGTGTCGAGCAGGGAGCTGTCTCCCTGTCGCTCCAGGGCGGTTTTCATCTCATTCAAATTGGACACGCCCATGGCGCGGTGACCGGACAAGGCGGTGCGAAGGTTCGCGTCGATGGCGTAGCGCGCGCCGATCTGTCGAGGGTCGTTGGAATAGATGACGCGACCGTGTCGATCCCAGACCTTCACGCCGACCAGGTGCCGATCCGCCATGAGGAGCGCACCGGCCAGCCACTTCCAGTGCGACCGCCGCGCCTTTCCGGCAGCGACCGACATGTCGGTCGGCTTCAGATATCGGGCCATCGTGCCGTCGAACACCACTGCGACCTCATTGGCCTGCTGCTCAAGCGCGTTGTGCTCCAGCTGCTGCTGGAGAGCCCACACCAGTACGGTGGCAATCAGCGCCAGCACCGCGAGGCTGAGGAGCGAAAAACGCAGGAGGAGGCTTCCCCGTCCCTCCTACTCACGGTTGCAGTGTCCACGTCACGCTGCCTGATTGGGCCTGCGCCGCCGCCGAGTCCAGCATAGTGTAGTATTGGCCGCTCCACCAGGTGTCGACCTGGTTCTGGTACCACGGGGACGTGAGGTCCTCGGACTCACCACCGGGATACACGCCCTCGGCGCGTCCCGACCCCCAGTCCACAATTATGCGCCAGCTCGGACCTGCCGTGGCATGAAAATCGTCGCCGGCCGCCGCGTTGACCGTCAGGCGATCCCCGCCACTCGGACGCGGGCTGACGCCGAGTGAGCTGCCGCCCAGCAAAGAATCAATCTCGAGTGAGTGCAGCTTGCCCCAGCTCCACTCTTTGGGATTGGGACCCAGATTGGCGGCCAGCGCGGCCATGGCCGCTTTGAACGCCACGCGCATAACTTGCGGCGCCGTGCGCCTAGTACCACTTGGAAGCGAGAAGGCCGGGTTGGCCGGGTCGTGAAGTGTCCAGGCCTCCAGGTCCTGGACGAGAGCAGTGGCATCGCGCAATCCAGAGATGACGGTAGCCGGCAGTCCTCGGGCTTTCCACCAGGGCTCAAATGTGTCCCCCACGTAGCGCCTCAAGAAGTACCACCAGAGGGATGCGGCCGGAGACTTCAGCACCATGGCATCGTTCCATGAGCGCAGAAGCGAGGCCGCCGTGCGCTGACGGGGGGTGAGTCGTATCCCCCTCAGCGCATCGAGCAGCCTGGGCACAATGCGGGAAGCCAGGTAATCATGCTGATCCAACTGCAGCCTCTCCATGTCTTTCATGGTCAGACGTCGCCCCGCGTGTAAAACCTGATAGATTCGGTTAGCCCGATATCCGGGATCGAAGTCCAGCGTGGTGCCAAGATAGTACGGGTAGCTCTTGCCCACCTGGCGCTGATTAGCCGAGAACACCATATGATCCGAAGGATCGTAGGACTGAGGGATATCCCGGAACGGGATTGTGCCGGTGACATCCGACGCACCTGTGCCTGGCAGAGGTAGCCAGGGAGTACCGCGTTTGACCATTGGGTACCAGCCGGCGCTGATCATCCCGATGTTCCCACGATCGTCGGCGTAGACGAAGTTCTGTGACGGCGCTCCCCAGCCCCGGAGGGCATTCCGGAACTGCTGATAGTTCGACGCTCGGTCGACGCCGCTGATAGCGCTCAGGTTGGTGCCCGGATGGGCACCCATCCAATCGACCGAGATCGCCTGGCCGGCTGTCCGCTCGTCAGGGGCGCCGTTGCGAGACCACAGGGGGCCATGCACCGTTATGTCTACTCCGTAATGGACTGGATCGGCGCCCTTCACGGGGATGTCATAGACAACATGCCGCATCCAACGCCACTTTCCCCTCCAGTAATACCGCCCTGGATGGGATGCGTCGGTCTTCTCCAGGTAGAACAGCGTTTCCTGGTGCGAGCCGTTGGTTTCGCTCCAGCTGATGTGTTGATTGTGGCCGATGAGGATGAACGGAACGCCGGGGAGACTTACCCCACCGACGTGGTAGCCGGGAGAGTCGGCCGCATACTGATACCAGATCGACGGAAGGGTCAGAGCCAGGTGGGGATCGCCCGCCATCAGTGATTTCCCCGATGCCGTCCTCGCACCCGTGACCGCCCAGTTGTTGCTGTTGTTGTCCCGGCGCATGGCGGTGGATGGTAGAGTCGTCAACCGTTGCAGCAGGGACACGGCAGCTCGATATTCAGCGGGGCTTACGTCTGTCTCCCGTGGCAACGAGGAAGGCCCGTGTCTGGCGTACGGGCCGAGATCGTACGGGTGCTGGGCATTGGGCGGAAGGATCGGGAACCATCGCATGGTCTGCCGGTAGCCCAGAGTTTTGATCAGCACAGCATAAGTGAGCGGATTATCCGAGAGGTCGAGTGACTGCGTCAGGTCCTTCCCGACCACCAGCGAGTCAACCGGCGTCCACGGCTTCGGATGGTAATTGCCCAACAAGGCGAAGAAGAGCGGCAGTTGACCACCTTGCAGATCCTCCTGGATGCGGTCGTTTACTCCTTGGGAATACTCGATGAGCGCCTGACGAGCTGGACTGTCTTGCGGGAGCGCATTCCACTCTGCCTGGGCAGTATGCTGCAAGCCGAGCATGTCCTCGAATTTATCACTGGCGAGGGTCTGGGCTCCCACGACCTCCGAGAGCAAGCCTTCGCCGAGCCGCCGCAACACGTCCATTTGAAACAGGCGGAAGGTAGCGTGCAGATAGCCCACGATCAGGAAGTAATCATGGTCGCTCTCGGCCTGGATGTGGGGAGTGCCATTGGCCTCGAAGGTAACGCTGGCGGGACTGCTAAGACCGGCGATGTGGAACGTCCCCGAAGTAGGCAAAGTTCCGTCATAGGCGATCCCCTCCTGGATGCCCTGGACTACCTGTGCGACGCCAGTTGACGGTGTGCGTCCTACGGTCGCGAGCATTGAGACCCCAAGAGTACCAGCGACGACGGTCCGCAGGAGCGGGCCACGAAGCGACAGGCCACGGATACAGATCATTCCCCTGAACACGCCAGACCCCTGCTCTGATACGCCAGTTCAGCTCACTTCGCTCCTGGCCGCTCGATGATGCTTGTACTGAGCCATTATCCTATCGGGGTCTGTTCGGCGGCCATAGATTAGGCTCACGGGTTGATGGAGGCCGGATGATGACCTGTGCGACGTGCTACCATATCGTCAAACAGTGAGGCTAGACGCGGCGCGATAGTCACCCCTAGCGCTTCCTGCGGAAGGACAGGTACTTATGGCAGCAGTCGAGCCTTCACCCTTCGGGGTCCTGCTGCGCCGGCACCGGGCGGACGCCTCACAGGGGTAGGTATTCGGTGCGCCGAACCAGTGTAGTCGCACCCCTTGTGGGTGCCCGCCCCCCCGGCCTCAACATCTTGCCCGGCCCAATCCTGAATCTGCCAATACCTACCCCTGTCAGCCGGGTGGACGCCGGCCTTACGCAGGAGGAGCTGGCTGAGCGCGCGGCTGAGTGCGCGCGCCATCAGCGACCTTGAGCGCGGGGTAAACCGGACCGCCCGCATCTACACGGTCCGGCAGCTGTCTGAGGCACTCCGTCTGACCGGCGAAAGGCTGGCCACCTTCATGGCTGCGGCCCGCGTACAGACCGAGTCCCATTCACAGGGTGCGCCTGTAAAGGTCATCCGGTCGGAAAGCACGGAAGGTACGGGACAGCGCCCACGCACCGCGGATCTCGCTGCCGGTCCGCAGGCAGACACTGTGCTACCGGTGGGAGGGTTTCTTGGCTCGCTGCCGACGGGAATCCTGGTTGCTCGGCAGGAGGAGATGTGGCGCATTCTGGCCACGGTCGCTGCCGTGGAGGGCAACGCGGGACGGCTGGCGCTGCTGGCAGGCGAGGCAGGCGTTGGAAAGACCCGCCTCGCCCAGGAAGTCACGCTTGTGCTCCGAAACCGGGGCTTCCTCCTGGCAGCCGGCCGCTGCTATGAGGCGCAAGAGTCGGTGCCGTATTATCCCTTCCTGGAGGCGCTGACGCATGCCTACGAGGCAGCTCTGACGCGACTCTATAACCAAGCCGGCTGGCAGAGCGAGCAGCTTGTCGCCACGCAGCGCTTGCTGGAGCTGGCCCACGCGCTGAGAGACGAGCGCCTCCTGGCGGAAGCAGAGCTGCACCGTGGTGTATCGCTAATGCATACTGGTCAGTACGAAGAGGCGCTCCAGGTGCTGGAGGACGCGATCCCCAGGTCGGATGGGGTCGGCGATCTCTCCACCTGGCAGAAATGGACCTCCTGCGTGGAGACCCGGAGGCTGCGCTAGCTCGGCTTCAGCCGCTCCTCAACGGCGCCGACTGGCAGGAGCACCTCAATTTCCTCCTGTCACTTGCCCGGACGTACCTCGAGGTGAGGAACGTGGCCGGGCCGGCGTTCGCCGGGGTCAGGCTCGCGGAGGATATAGCAGCAAAGGCATTCGCGGACGCGACTCGCCAGAGAGTCCCGGTGGGACAGGTAGAGGCGCTCCGCATTCACGGAATGATCGCCGCCCACAAGGAGGACTGGGCGAAAGCCGAGCAATGCTTCCGGCGCGCCGTGGAACGTGCCCGTGAGATCGCCTATCCGTGGGGTGAGGCCCGGACTCTCTATGAACGCGGACTGCTGAATGCCCAAAAAGGAGATCCGCCGCAGGCGCGGGAGCAGCTCGAGGCAGCCCGCGTCCTGTTTGAACGGCTGGGTTCCAGACCCTACATCGCGCGGGTCGACGAAGCTGTGCGCGATCTCTAACCCGAATTCTTCGTAGGCCGCGCGCTCCGTCGCCGGCAGAATGATTCGGGCTAAGGAGGTCTAGGAGCCCTCGTTCACCTCGGTGATCTCATCCGCCAGGAGTCCGTGCGCTTCACGGTGCACGGCCTCGGCCGCCTCTTGACTGGGGGCCTCCACGAGACAGTAGACCCGCCCGCTGACCGTGTCGTACCAGTACCTCAGATACTTCACTCCGTGCCTGTCCTGCACCTCGAGGTCTCTCTGATGCGCCTGCTCGACCCCCTGACGGGTCAATCCCTCGATCTTGTGATGCACATCCAGATACAGTGGCATGCTGGCCTCACTCCTTTCGCACCGAGCAAAATGAGCGCTGTTTCTCAGGTGACCTCTCAAGTGGGTGGTCCCGACGCATGACACAAATGTAGCGCGGCTCCCAAGGGCCGCGCTACTTCTGACTGGGATTGATTTGCGACTTAGGCCGTCGGTCGTATGTTCTGGTTGACGTGGAAGAGGTTCGTCGGATCATGCGTGTTCTTGATGGCGACCAGCCGGTCGTAATTGTCACGGTACGTCGCCTGCACGCGTTCCTGTCCCTCATCCATCATGAAATTGACGTACGCCCCGCCGGCGGAGTATGGGTGAAGCGCCTCCCAGTAGGAAATCGTCCAGTCCTTGATGGTGGAGGCATTTGCGGGGTCGGGATCGACGCCGACGATCACCTCTGCCCAGGTCGTGTCCCGAAAGCTGAAGGCGGTAGCGTTCTGGGCGGTCCGGTGCACCGCACCGTCGATCGGGTAGAGGTGCATGGTCGAGATCGACGGCAAAGCGGAGCCGTGCTTCACATGCAGCGCGATCGCTTCGTCACTAAGCTCGTTGACGAAGTCCGCGCGCCAGTACCACTGGAGGCCGGGCGGGTACACGGCGTCGAACATGCTCTGCAGCGCAGGGTAAGGGAAAGACCCCATCAGCTCGAACGCCGGGGGAGGCAGCCGGCGGACGGGCGCAAAGACCTCGTCCACCTTGTCTTCCGGACCCGTGTAGCACCACACGATGCCGCACACCACCCGGTTGTGCAGCTGCTCGGGGAATGGGGGGCCCGGAGGGACGCGCAGGAAAGCGAAAAAGCCGTTGAGCGTCTCCGGAGCTGTGGTGATGAAGTCGCGGTACCAGCGCATAATCTCTTCAGCCGTATCCAGTTCCCAGAGCATGGGTCCGCCAAACACCATCTTGATCGGGTGTAGCTTGAAGAGGAAGGAGACCACGACGCCAAAATTGCCGCCGCCGCCGCGCACCGCCCAGAAAAGGTCGGGGTGCTCGTGGGCGCTCGCGGTGACGATGCTGCCGTCCGCGAGGACCATGTCTACGGATAGCAAGTTATCGATTGACAGGCCACATGCCCGGCTGAGATGGCCGATTCCGCCGCCCAGGGTCAGGCCACCCACACCGGTGGTGGAAATGATTCCGCTCGGCGTTGCCATGCCGTAGGCGTGCGTCGCGTGATCGACGTCACCCCAAACGCAACCGCCGCCCACGCGTACCGTGCCCTCCTTAGCGTCGACGTGCGTTCCTTTCATCAGCGAGAGATCGATGACTAGTCCGTCATCGACCACGCCCAGGCCACCGCCATTGTGCCCACCGCCGCGAACGGCGAGGGGAAGACGGTGCTCTCGAGCGAAGTTGACCGCCGCGACTACGTCGCCTACGTCTGCGCACCGCGCGATCGCGGCCGGACGGCGATCGATCATCGCGTTGTATACCGCGCGCGCGGCGGCGTAGTCCTCGTCGGTCGGCGATATCAGGCCGCCACGAAGGCTCGCCTTGAGCTCATCGAACGGTGCCAGGTCGGTGGGCGTAGCTACGATCTCTGTCATGCCGTGGCCTCCTGTGCCAGCTGCCCGCTCGGGCGGGCCTTGAAGTCCTCGATGGTCGCCTTCTCTACCGTGGTCACTACCTGATTTGCCTTGAATCACCTCCTGTTCCGACCGTCCTCTCATCAGTCTCGCACAACGGTAGATTACACTCAGGCTGCCTCAAGAGGAGCGGGTGTATCGGCGGCCAATCTGGCTCGTACTTTGCGCAGCCCCCTGCTCCGCACCTGATCTTATGCCACTTCCCGCTCCACCGCAAGGTGTCCTGCCATGTAGTCTGCACCAGAGACAGGGCGATGACCATGAAAAACCCACAGGACGGGCCACATATGACCCACATGATTTCATTGTGCTGTAGATGCACGAAATGTCGGCGCCAGACTGAAGTTTTCGGAGCCGTTCACTTCGTTCGGCCGTCATCCCGGACTGATTGACAGCTTGATGTCGCCTCGCATCACTGAGCGTCGGGCGTGCTCTTCACGCCTCTGCCGCACAGTGCATTGCGAAGAGCAGCGTCTACAGACAGCCATCTCGCGTAGTGGGTCTGGTACTCCCGAACCAGATGCGGATCCGGGCGAATCGTCTCACTCGACCGCTGGGTCGCGGTGATGGCACGAGCAACGTCGGGATAGACGTCGGCGGCCAGGCCGGCGATCATGGCTGCGCCGAGCGCGACCGCTTCCGGCGTGTCGAGCATCCGGATGGGTAGGTTGAGGAGCGCTGCCTTCAGCTCACTCCACAGGCGCGCACGCCCGAGCCCGCCAATCGCCGTAACGGACTCGATCCTCAGAGCGAGATCCTGCCGCAGGGCATCGGTGAGTCGTCGCGCATCATAGGCGAGTCCTTCGAAGACAGCTCGCCCCAAATCCGAACGGGAATGATGCGCCCGCAGGCCGAGGAACGATCCGGCGGCGTGAGGATCGCTGGCCGGCGGCCCTTGTCCGTAGAGATACGGCAGGAAGGTGATGCCACGTGCCCCTGGAGGCGCAGTGCGCGCCTCTTCCGCCAGATCAATGTACGACTCCCGCTTGTCTCCTCCGCCGGTTACGTTGAGATACCAGTTCAGAACACCGCCGGAATGCAGTCCTCCCGTGGCATAGTACTCTCCCGGGACAACATGGCAACCGAGGGAGAGCGAGTCTCGCAACGTATCGGCGCTGAGTACCACCTCATCGAGGGCCACGACCACACCCTCTGCGGTCCCGCCGGAGTGCAGCATGCCGCCCGGCCCTACAATCCCCGCCGCAAGCGCTCCACAGATGTGATCGTGCCCGCCTGCCGCCACCGCTGTGCCTCCCCGCAGGCCCGTCTGCCGCGCAGCCTCTCCGGTCACCTCACCGATCTTGGCGCCGCTCTCCACCAACCTGGGAAAAATATCGCGCGGCACACGCGCGAGCGCCAGAAGCTCCTCCGACCACGTGCGCCGCCGCAGGTCGAGCAGACCAGTGCGCGACGCCTGAGACAAGTCCATACACAGTGCACCGGAGAGGCGGAATGATACATAACCGGAGATTGAGGCCCAGCTCCGCATGCTCTTCCAGACATCGGGCTCGTGCTCTTGCAGCCATGCCAACTTGTGCACGGTGTAGATGGGCCGCGGGGAGAGGCCGGAGATCTCGTAGACTCGCGACTCGTCGGTTTGCTCTTGCCAACGCGTGGCCTGCGGAAGCGTGCGCGTATCATGCCACACGATGGCCGGGGAGAGAGGTGCTCCCGCGGCGTCGAGGGGGAATCCCTCTTCACCCATCGAGGCGACGGCAACGCCGGCCACCTCGCCGTGAAGAGGTTTCACCGCATCGCGGATTACCTCGCATACCACCGCCCAAATGTCGCCGGCGCGATGGACACCCTGCCCGTCTGGCAGCGCGTGCGTCGGAGTGGGGCGAGAAGCTGCATGGGTTGCTCGACCATCGGGCGTGAATGCGACCGCCTTGACGTTGGTTGTTCCAACGTCAAGGCCGAGAAGATGTGAGTGATGATTCACATCTCCATAGTGCAGGACGGCCGCACCCTGAAGCTCGTCGGGTAAATCGACGTTTAGCCCGGATTATCCTTAGGGGCCGGCTCCGCCGCGCCCGCCCGGTCACTTCTGCCTGCGGATGCGGCATGTTGGAGGGGTGGCGCGAGCGGGCGTGGCGGGTATCCTGCGCGTGAACGCTTGGGTGTCCGGCCCCTACATATGGCTGGTTCTACGAATACTTCGGGCTAGGCACCCTCGATGGTTACGGCGAATGCCGTCGTGCTACCTGGACGAACAGCAATTCGGACCGTTTGACCAATGGCCAGGTCGCTTAGCTGACCGCGCACGGTCTTGAGTACCGTCACGTTCGGGCTCAGCGTGTAGGTTGCCGTCTGTCCCTGGCGATTGCGCAGGGTCAGCTTACCATTGCCCGCGCTGACAACCTGTCCACCTTCAAAGGACCCGTTCTTGGGCTTCCGAGTGCCCTTCCGTGGGGTCGTTCCGGCGGGATGCGAGGGATGGCTCCCGGTCTTGGTCGGATGGCCGGACGACACAGGTTTGGACTCGATTTGGATGGCTGCGACCGTAGTGGTCCCTGAGGCGAAGGTCACCTGCGCAAACGTCCCAGGAGCAAGGTCGCTAAGACTGCCATGAGTCACCTTTGTCACGCGAGTGCTGCTGGTCAGCTGCTCGGTCACGGAGCCGCTTTGCGTCTGCACGGTCACGCTGGTCGAGCTCACGCTTGTGATCTTGCCGGCGACGCCATGACCCTGTCGTTGCGCGAACGTTGGGCTCGCTCCAATAGCTAGTGTGAGCAGAAGTGATAGACCGGTAGTTGCGCCGACCAATGTTCGTCGATTCATATCCTCATCGTCCTCTCATACATTTCCGATGCTGGAAGAGCGTGCTCCGCATTCGCCCTCCCCATCTGTCACTGTACACAGGGTCTGGGAAAATCGTTTGGCAAGGTCTTACATTTGTATGACCGAAGGCTGAACAAAGGCTTAACCACCTGAGAAGGGTGGAGTTATTCGCGTGTGGTGGCCCTGATAGAGCCTTCATGGGGCTGCTGATACAATTATCGAGCCGCGAAAGATGTTCGCGGTACGGATGCACGGCTAAGATGCAGGCTGCTCTCATCCATAGGCACGGCGGTCCGGATGTCCTGGAAGTGGGACAGATCGAGCGACCTACCCCCGGGCCAGGCGAGATTCTGGTGCGGGTTGGAGCCTGCGCGCTCAATCACCTGGATATCTTCGTCAGGCGCGGGATGCCGGGCATGCGATTCGACTTCCCCCATATATCGGGAGGCGACGTGGCGGGATGGGTAGAGGAAGCCGGCGACGAGCGCGGAGCTGATCTTATAGGAGCAACTGTTTTGCTCGATCCCATCGTGGATGGACGCGCTCTGGGTGAGGGCCCGTGGGGAGGGCTGGCGGAATATGTGCTCGTGCCTGCCGAGAATGCCATGCGCATCGACGATGCCGGCGCAGATCTCAAACAGTTTGCCGCGCTTCCTATTGCCTACGGAACAGCGTATCGCATGCTCTTTACGAGAGCGCGTCTCGAGCGTGGTGAGACGATGGTCGTCCTGGGCGCCGCCGGTGGAGTCGGCGTTGCCTGTGTCCAATTCGGACACAGAGTGGGAGCGCGCATTATCGCGTGCTCATCGTCGGATGAGAAGCTGGCACGCCTCCGCGAGCTGGGCGCCGACGACACCATCAATACCGCGCGCGAAGACTTCAGCCGCCGTGTTTGGGAGCTCACCGAAAAACAAGGCGCCGACGTCGTGGTCGATTACAACGGCCGCGAGACATGGCCTGGATCGATCCGTTGCACGCGCAGAAATGGCCGTCTGGTCACGTGTGGCGCCACGACCGGCTATGAGGCGGTTACCGACTTGCGCTATGTCTGGACGAGAGAGCTCACCATCCTGGGGTCGGACGGCTGGACGCGCGATGATCTCGAGGCCATCGTTGCCCTGGTAGAACGAGGTGAGCTCCAACCGGTTATTCACGCCGTGTATCCGCTGTCGCGCGTTCGAGATGCCGAAGCGGAGATCGAGGAGCGTCGAGCGTTCGGCAAGGTGATCGTCGTGCCGGACCGGGTGTTGCATGGAGGTTGATCTTCAAGCCTTATGCGACGAGAGCCCGTTCCATCGATCGCTTGAGGCCAGAATCACGGCGACTTCGGACGGCGTTGCTCTCACCGCGCTGACGGGCGATCAGTTCGCCGTAGACGGTTCGCGCCGCGCCGTTCATGGAGGCATCATCGCCAGCTTGCTCGACATGGCCGCGACCTTCGCTCTCGTCGCCCGCACCGGTCATGACTGGGTCACGGTCGACCTGCGCGTCGATTACCTGCGGCCGACACCTGTCGGCCCGGTTTCAGTCAATGGCGAGGTGATCCGTGCCGGCAGGAGCATCGGACGAGCGCGAGGGTCACTGCTCGATGCGAACGGCGTGCTGTGCGCAGTCGCTATCGGAACTTTTGCGCCGAATCCACCCTGATGGTATGGTGGCTCAACGGACTTCTCGGCACCTCCTTAGTCCGGATCAGTCACGTAGCATAGCCCTTCAGGCCGTCAAACGGCGGAAACAGCAGCTCGATTCAACACGTAGCACAGCCCTTCAGGGCGTCAAGTGACGGAAACAGCAGCGTGCTCTTCCCAAGGCCGACGGGCTGAAGGTCGATGCTACGGATTGTGAATAATCAGGCCTCCGGGAGCATGAGTGCCGAAGAGCAGTCGCATCGAGGAGAAGGAGCGTTGTCGGAGCACGACACCAGTGTAAGCTCCGGTCCGGCTTCTTCGGTCGCAGGTGCGGCGCAGCAGGGTGCCACAAGCGAACGTCTGCCGTTTGCATCTCAGGCTCCTCGATGGCTGGGCGACGCCAGAATCATCGGCATTGCCGCGTTCGTGCTCATCGTGCTGGTCATCATTCTGACGCGAGGGCTCCACGACGTTGCTCAGGCCACGGTCGCGGGGCTCGTTACGGGCGCGTATTTCGCGCTCGGCGCCATCGGACTTTCCATCGTCTACGGCACGCTGAGACTTCCCAATTTCGCGCACGGCGACTTCCTTACCTTCGGCGTGTACATGGCATTCTGGGCGAGTACGGCAGGGCTGCCGATCCTCATGGCCGCCGCCATTGGCATACTGTTGACCGCGGCGTTGGGCGTGGTTTCTGAATTGACGCTGTGGCGTCCCATGCGGGCAAAGCGTGCCAGTCTCTTCCAGCTGATCCTCATTACCATTGGACTCTCGTTCCTGATCCGCAATACCATCCAGTTCGTCTGGGGCGGCCAGCCCCAGTCGCTGGCGGTCGACGTGACTACTTCGGTGGGATTCCTCGGCCTCTATGTCGGAAAAACCGAGCTGATCGCGACTATCATCGGCTTCGTCGTCATCGTGCTGGTGGCCCTCATGCTGCGGTTCACATCGCTGGGCAAGCAGATGCGGGCGCTGGCGGACAACTACGACCTCGCCGAGGCTACCGGCATAGACACTGATCGAATCATCATCATCACCTGGATCTTTGCCGGTGGCCTGGCCGGACTTGCGGGGATTCTCTACGGAGCGTCAATCGGACAGCTCACGCCGAGTCTCGGCACCTTGCTGCTCCTCAGCCTGTTTGGCGCGGTCGTGCTGGGTGGGATCGGTAATGCGTATGGGGCGCTGGTCGGCGGCATTCTGTTGGGTCTGGCTCAAGAATGGTCGGTTCTCTACGTCGATTCGCGCTGGAAGATCGCGGTGGGCTTCGTTGCACTCATCGTGACGCTTATTATCCGCCCGCAGGGCATCTTCGGTGCGGAACGAGGAATCTGACACATGCTCGCCGCTACTCTTCCCAGCTTTCTCAACGCGGATTTCTGGGTTGGGGTGGGGATCGAGGCCGGAATCTACGGCATCTTTGTCCTCGGTTTGCAGCTCAACGCCGGTTTCACCGGCATCTTCAACTTCGGACAGAGCGGCTTCATGGCAATCGGCGCCTACGCCATGGGCATCCTGGTGGTATCTCACGGCTGGAACTTTTGGCTGTCGCTGCCCGTGGCAACGGCCATCGCTGTAGCTTGCGGCGTGTTGATCGGCCTACCCTCACTCCGGCTGCGCGCCGATTATCTCGCGATCGTCACCATTGCCTTCGCCGAGATCACTCGGTACACCCTGCTCAATGCTCGCGAGGTCACAAACGGCAGCCTCGACATCTACGGCTTCGACACGAGCTGGGTAAGCCTGTCGACGTCAATCTCTCAACACTTCTCGGGGTTGCCGTCGGGAGTCCAGCAGCTGCTGCCCCTCCTTCTCGTGACCTGGGCCGTGGTCATCGTTCTTCTCGTCATACTCATCGCGCTGGAGAGGACGCCATGGGGGCGCGTGCTGCGTGCCATTCGAGACGACGAGGACGCCGCGCGGGCCCTCGGGAAGAACACCTTCGTGTACAAGCTTCAGTCCATCGGGCTGGCGGCGGCGATCGGCGCGATCGCCGGATACTTGCTGGCGCTGTATCTCGCCGCCCTGGACCCCAACGACTTCATGAACTACACCTTCGTGGGCTACGCGGTCCTGGTTCTCGGCGGGCTGGGAAGCTATCTCGGTGTTCCGGTTGGTGCGTTGGTCTTCTTCGCACTCTTCGAGGGCACACGTTACCTCAACCTGCCACTGTCTGCGGATCAGCTAGCGGCGTTGCGCTTCATGCTCGTCGGTTTGGTGCTGATCCTCCTGATGGTGTTTCGCCCCCAGGGCCTGTTCGGCAAGCGGGAGGAGATGAGACTCCGTTGAGTGCGCTTATCGATCCGGCCCTATCCCCCACCGAGCCCATTCTGACCGTCGAGAACGTGTACAAGCGCTTTGGCGGAATCAACGCCGTGAATGGCGCCGGCTTCGGTATCGCTCCGGGCTCCGTGACGGCGCTGATCGGCCCGAATGGAGCAGGCAAGACATCCTTGTTCAATGTCATCTCAGGGTTCTACCGAGCGGACCGCGGCAACATCAGCTACGAGGGGCACTCCATTGCCGGAAGGCCACCCCACGTGATCGCTCGTCTTGGGCTGGTACGGACCTTTCAGCTGCCGAAGGCGCTGACCACCATGCCGGTTATCGACAATATGATGCTCGCCGCACCGCGCCAACCGGGAGAGCACCTCACGACTCTTCTCACCCGTCCCATGGCCGCGCGCCGGCGCGAGAGGGAAGTACGAGCACGCGCAATCGAGGTCCTGGCAACGTTTGACCTCGCCGGCATGGCAGACGAGTATGCAGGTACGCTCTCCGGAGGACAGCGCAAGCTCCTCGAGCTCGCCCGCGCCCTGATGGTTGAGCCCTCTATGGTGCTGCTCGACGAGCCGATGGCCGGCATCAATCCAACCCTGGGTCGCCGTCTCCTGGACCATATGCAAGCACTGCGCCGAGATCGAGGACTCACTTTTCTCTTCGTCGAGCACGACATGGAAGTGGTGATGAATCACTCCGATCGGGTGATCGTCATGGCGCAGGGGAGGGTCATCGCAGATGGAACACCCGACGAGATCCGCCAGAATCAGCAGGTCATCGACGCTTACCTGGGCGACGTTCCGGTGGAGAGCACCGAATGACCTCCGCCGACCGGCAAGGCCGGTTTCAGGCTTCCCGGCAAGGCCGGTCTCAGGCTTCCCGGCAAGGCCGGTCTCAGGCTTCCCGGCAAGGCCGGTCTCAGGCTTCGCCGCTGCCGGCCCTGAGCGTGCAGAGTCTGGTCGCGGGCTACGTGCCGGAGGTGAACATCCTCGACGGTATCGATCTCACGGTAGCCGAGGGGGAGATCGTCACCATCGTCGGTCCCAACGGCGCCGGTAAGTCGACGTTGATCAAGGCCATCTTCGGCCATCTACGTCCGCGCTCCGGGCGCGTCCTGCTTCACGACCGTGATATCACAGGAGAACGGCCGCATACGATTACGCGTCAAGGCGTGAGCTATGTGCCGCAGCTGGGGAACGTCTTCGGAACGCTCACCGTGGAGGAGAATCTGGAGATGGGAGCGATCGGCCGGCGCGGTCTGAACCTGCGCGGCCGCATCGACGCCATGTACGATCTCTTCCCGATCCTCGCCGAGCGCCGGCGTCAAAAGGCCGGATCGATGTCCGGCGGCGAGCGACAGATGGTCGCCATGGCACGCGCGCTCATCCCGGAACCGGACATTCTGCTTCTGGATGAGCCCTCCGCAGGGCTTGCGCCTCGATTCGTGGACGCGATCTTCGCCAAGATCGTGGATATCAATCGGGCAGGCGTGACCATCCTCATGGTGGAGCAAAATGCGCGGCGGGCGCTGGCGATGTCGGATCGAGGATACGTGCTCGACCTGGGGCGAAACCGATTCGAAGGGCGTGGTCCGGACCTGCTGCACGATCCAAAGGTTGGCGAGCTCTATCTGGGCGGCACCAGAAGAATCGACGATGCGGCTGGCAGCGCCTGATGGTATATGTAAAACTAATCTCATCGGAGAATCGCACGTCATTTGGGCGGAAGCACCTGAAGTGGGGCGTGACGATATTCTGCGATCGCAATGAGCTGCCCCAGGACTTGATCGACGAGAGAAGGAGGAGGAAGCATGTCTAGCAAACGAACCTTGTTCAGACTGGCCTTATCGGCCGCTGCAGCCCTGTGGATCGTGTCCGGTTTCCCCCTGGCAAGCCAGGCCGATTCCGCGAAGGACCCGGCGGCAGGCCCCTCGTTCACCCTCACCGTCGGTGGTCTCGAGCCCATCACCGGCGAGCTGTCCACTCTGGCGCAGCCGTTGCAGACAGGCGCCCAGGTAGCGGTGACGCAGATCAATAAAGCGTTGAAGCAGGCCGGATCATCCATCAAAGTTCAGCTGAAGATCGCGGACTCGCAGGGTGATGCTACGGCAGCCGTTTCCGGCGCACGGCAGCTGCTGTCGGAGGGCGCCACCTGCATCAATGGCCCCGCCACTACGTTTGAGTCCATTCCGGTCGTCAAGACGGTGCTGTTCCCGCAGAAGGTGCCGATGATCAATCCGGATGCGACCAGCGTCACCTTCACGCAGCTCGGCAAGCAGTACCATTACGTCTACCGGATTTCACCGCCCGATAACATTCAAGGAAAGGTACTCGCCTTGCTCGCCGCCAAGTACTTGAAGGGGGCGAAGGGTAAGGTGGTAGCCTTTGCCGGACGCAACGATCCATACGGTACGGGACTGGCCGACTTCTTCAGCCTCAACTGGAAGAAGCAGGGCGGTAAGGTGGAGGGGCCATTCCTCTCCGATCAATCACAGGCAAGCTACGACGCCGAGGCAGCGCAGATCGTCAAGGGCAATCCGGCCGGCTTCGCCGTGGGCGACTATCCAGATACCTTCGGAAAGCTTGCAGCGGCGCTGCTCCGCACCGGGAAGTTCAGCGCCAAAAAGCTCTTCTTCTCCGATACGCTTGCCCTCAACTCCATCCCCAACACCATTCCCGCCAATGCGCTCAATGGCGCTCACGGCACGACGCCGGATTCGCCTTCCAAGACGAAGATTGCCAAGTACTTCAACAAGCTCTACCGTTCGACCCGTGGCGCCGTGGCCGGAGCGTATACGGCCAATGGCTTTGACGCCCTGATGCTGTGCGCCTTCGCGGCCATCGAAGCCCACTCCAACAGTGGTCAGGCTATCAACAAATATATCCGGCCGGTAGCCACGCCAGGCGGCACGAAATTCTCCATCCTCAACCTGGTGACCGGTGTCAAGGCGGCCCTTGCCGGGAAGAAGATTCACTACATCGGCGTGACCGGTCCGCTCAATCTCGACAAGAATGGTGATCCCACCGGTGGCACATACGATACGGTGACCTACGTCAACGGCACCATGAAGATCCTCAATCAGCAATTCGTATCGAGGTAGACGTTCAAAGCGGTTGTCCTGGTCGGTAGGTGGGTCGCCCGTGCGGCCCGCCTACCGTCCGAGGTCCAAGAAGTCTGATCGCCGCTCTACCCGGCGACTTCCTCGGCCGCAATTTGTTGCAAGACCGTGCGGTCCAGCTTGCCCGTCCCGGACAGCGGGAGCGAATCGCGGAAGAATACGCGTCGCGGATGAGCATAGGCTGGGCCGCGCTCCAGAAAGAAGGACTTGATCTCCTCTTCCAAAGCCAAGCCGGTGTCGTGAGGCACCACGAACGCCACCGGAACCGCCCCCTTACTTGCATGCAGAACGGGGACGACGGCGACGTCTCGCACGTTTGGATGCCGGCTGACGATTTCCTCAACCTCCTTGGGGTACACGTTCTCACCACCGACATTGATCATGTCGTCCGTGCGTCCCACGAAGTAGAAGTAGTTATCCTCGTCGCGACGCATGAGATCGCCGGTTGCCAGCCATCCGTCGCGGATCTTTTTGGCGGTAATCTCCGGCAGCTTGTAGTAACCGGCCGCTACGCCTGGGTTGCGTACGATGACTTCGCCGGTCTCGCCAATGCCTACCTCCCGCGCATCGTCCTGCGGATCAACCAGGCGCACCTCGCAGTCGGGAAGAGGCGGTCCCAGGCTACCAAGCTTGCGTATGCCCCACCGCGGCGCGATAAAGACATCCGGCCCTCCTTCGGTCAGTCCGTAGCCGTTGCCGATAGGCGCACCGAAGCGTCCCTCGAAAGCGGCGAGGAGATCCGCCGGTACGTCGGCTGAGCCGGCGGTACAGTACCGCAGTGAGGAGACGTCGTGCTTCGCCAGCGACTCCGTATCGTTGACGAGCATACGGTACATCGCCGGCACACCACCGAGGTACGTGACCTTGTAGCGGTCGATGGCCTCGATGACCTTGGAAGATTCAAACGCAGGCAAAACGACGATCGAGCCGCCTGCAATTAAATGCACCTTGAGGGTCATGCCCGCATTCTTGTGATACACCGGAACTGCCACCAGAGCCCGCTCCGTCTCGTCGACCAGGAGGGCCTTGCGAACGATGTCTGTGTTCCAGATCTGCCCACGATGCGTAAGCAGAACGCCCTTCGGCTTTCCGGTCGAGCCGGAGGTGTAGGGCTGGAAGCAGACATCGTCCGGAGTGTGGGGAGGCGCGTCAAACTCCGGCGTCGCCTCCTGCAGCTCGTCGGGCCCGACGATCATCCTAATTGCCGGTACCTGATCGGCCAGAATCTTCGCCCGCTCCCGGAGGTCCGGGCCGGCGACGATGGCAACGGAGTCGGAGTTCGCCAGGACATAGTTCAGCGCTTCGTCGCCGAGCTTTATGTTCAGGGGAACGGCGACTGCGCCCGCACGCATCGTTCCGAACATGCTCTCGACGTAGCGAATGTCGTTTGGCCACATCAGGGCGACCCGCTGGCCGGGCTTGATCCCCCGGTCGATCAGGCCGCGCGCGACTCGGTTCGCACGATCGTCCAGCTGTCTATAGCTGAGCGTCAGGTCTTCCTGTATCAGCGCTTCGCGGTCGGGAAAGAGCGTGACGGCGTGGGCGATGAGATAGCCAAGGTGGTCGATGTTCACTAGATTTTCACGTTCTATACAGAAACCAGGTCTCGGCGGGCGTGAGAAATCACCTCCGGACCATCGGTTCCAACCACGATATCGTCTTCGATCTTGATGCCTCCAAACCCAGGGATATAGACTCCCGGTTCGACGCAGAAGGTCATGCCGGGCCGGAGCGGCCGTTCGTCGCGTTGCAGATCCGGAGCCTCGAGGGATGTCTCCAGGCCAATCCCGTGTCCGACTCGGTGGGTGAAATATCCTGCCAGATCATGCTCGTCGAGCGCTCGCACTGCCGCCCGGTGGAGCTCGTTGGCAGCCACACCCGGTCGCACTGTCTGAGTAACCCCTTCCAGGGCATGTGACACGATGGCATATATCTCGCGCTGCCTCTGACTCGGGACGCCGACGACAAAGGTGCGTGTCACATCGGCAGAGTACCCCTCCCAGGTGGCGCCCACATCCATCATGACCAGGTCACCCGGCTGGAGAGCACGCGCGGAGGGAAGGCTGACGGGTTTTTCTGTGTTGGGACCCGAGGCGATCGAGGCAGGAAATGCCAGGCCCTCGGCACCCGCCTTCTTCATGTGATACTCGGCCAGAGCGGCGAGCTCCAGCTCCGTTGCGCCCGCTCGCGCCTCGCTCAGCACCGCGTTGATCGCGTCGTCCGTAGCGGCCGCGGCACGTTTCAACAGCTCTTGCTCGACCGGGCTCTTGATGAGTCGTAAGTTCTCGAAGTCCGCCTGTACGTCAATCGGGTCGGGACGGCTTCCGTGCTCGGTCAGGGCGTCATACAGGACGTGTGGAATCTCGTTGGCGCCGACCAGGCCGAGAAGATCACCCGTTTCCAGGCCCAGGTCTCCGAGGGCATGGATCACCAGGTCTCCCGTATTGAATCCGGAGTCGATGCGCTCCACACCGGATGCCAGGCGGGCCCGAGGGGCATCCCAGTTGAAGGTGGTGAGAAGGATCTGCTCCCCGTCGTCTCGCACCAGGAGGATCGACGTGCCAAAGAGCGGTGCATAATTCGTCAAGTAGCGCACGTTGCCGGCGTTCCCGGCGTCTGAGTAAACAAGGAGGCCTCGAAGCCCACGCTCACGGGTAAGTCTCACCACCCGCTCGCGGCGCGCCTCGAGGTCGGAGCGGAGACGGCCGCTCAGATTCTCAGCGTCCATATGCCACCTCCTCCTGCGGTATCGTCTCAGGTCAATGCTGGAGACTGCATGCATGCCATGCAGCATTGTAGGTGGCACTCGGCTTGGTGTACTCGATTACCTGCGGGAATGACTCTACGTTGGCGACGCCCTACTCAACTACACGAATCGTCCAGAAATCGCTGGATAGCGTTGAGTCTACGAGATACGCGTACGGCAGTGTGAAGTATCCCTGCATGCCCCAGCCGGTTCCCCAGGAGTTCCGCACGATGAACCAGCTCTGGGCATCATCGTACCCGACGGCGAGAACCGCATGGCCACCTTGCACCGCTTCACCAGATGCCGGCATTGGGGCGTGCCCTGATTGTGCTACCGCCTGACTCATGAAGCTGTCATAGACGGTGAACCCAAAGACAAACGGGTATCCGTCGGCGAGGCAACCCTTCATCTGGTTGACATTCTGTACCACGCGCTGGTACGTGACTGCTTTGTGCGCTGCTGCATCCTGATAGCACTGGTCCGATGGTTTGTCGGCAAATTTCGAAATGTCGTACGGCCACTCGTCTTCCGGACAGACACCCTGCTTGGCCACGCTCTTGATACCGTCACGGATCTGGGCGCCGCTGTCGGAGTTGACGGTGTGCTCGATGTCTCGCTCGTTGTAGTAAATAAAAAGGCGCGACGGAAAGAAATTCGGCTGCAGATTCTGCTTCATGCGCTCGAACTGGATAGCGGCACCAATGGAGTTCGCCGTGCAGCTCCCCAGTTGACCCTGATCGTAGACCGGCGGGCACTGGGGGCGGAGATCAGCGCTTGGCGGCAATTGGGTAAGCCGCTCCACCGGCGCGGCGTACAGGTGGTCCCTCTGGTCGGGCAGGTCAGGAATCCAGCCCAATCCCTTCGTTTCCTGAGCCATGTGCGTCTCCTTCTTGCGTTCAAAGTCTTGGATGTGCTCTGTGTCAGTTTACACCCACTGTGTCAGCACCGTATGATGTTATGGTCAATGGCCATCGAGTACCACTGAACGCCATGTCTACCTGATCCGACGCCGACCTACGAGACTTGTAGAGCCCTCACGCGAGGTCCCAAAACCCAGGAAGGATTGGAGGGATGAGCCAGCAAGATACGAGCGGTAATTCCACGCCCCCACGATGGTTCCTTCGCAACCCCTTGCAGCCAGATACATTTGTCGTCCAGCGCCTTCATCCCATGCGTGCCGGCCAGCCATTTCGTCCCTTGCCCGCGCCCACCGGGATGCCACCCTACCATCTTCCGCTTGCCGACGTGCTGCCGGCACAAGCCATGACAAGCATCACCACGTCAGGTCGGATGGTGTTTCACATGGTGGGCGACACGGGCGGAATCAAATCGCCCTTTCCAGAGCAAAATGTGGCTCGGGCAATGGAGATCGATTTTCAGGCGGGGGACATTGCAGCTCGCCCCTCCTTCTTCTATCACCTGGGCGACGTCGTGTACTTCTTCGGAGAGACTGTGGAGTATTATCCCCAGTTTTACGAACCCTATGCCGGCTATCCTACCGCAATCTTCGCCATCCCGGGGAACCATGACGGTGATCTCTCCCCGCAGATGCAGACCCAGGGCACGCCTTCTCTACTGGCTTTTGTTAACAACTTCTGCCAGCGCATCGCTCATCACACGCCGGAAGCTCAGGACGCTCCGCGCCAGGCTATGACCCAGCCTAACGTGTACTGGACTCTGGACACGCCCATCGCTACTTTCATCGGCTTATATACCAACGTGCCCGATGGCGGCCTGATGGACTCCAGCCAGATCGCCTGGCTGCACTCCGAATTATCGAACGCGCCGGCCAACAAGCTCCTCATCGTGTCCATGCACCACCCCATCTACTCTGCCGAGACCTTTCACAGCGGCAGTGTCTACCTGCATAACGTGCTCGACGACGCCGTCAGCCAATCAGGCCGCTGGCCAGACGCCGTCTTCACCGCTCATGTCCACAACTACCAGCGATTTACCCGCTCCTGGAATGGCCGCTCGGTCCCGTTTATCGTCGCCGGAGCCGGCGGCTACCATAATCTCCATACGATGGACCCCAGCGTGCGAAGCCAAACGCCGCCAATTCCGATGCCGGGGCCGGATACGGTAACTCTCGATAAATTCTGTGACGATCAGTGGGGCTACTTACGCATGGAGGCTTCGGCCGGCACGCTGAAGGGTGATTACTTCACCGTACAGGGGCTGGGAAACCCGGCGAACGTACAGGCCACCCATTTTGATTCGTTCGCCCTCAACGTCAAGGATCATACGGTGACTACCAATCCTGTTTAGTGAAGGATCAAGTCAGGTGAGGGATTTGAGCTATGGCCGGGCAACCACTTCCCGCGGGCTATCTGCACACGGCAGGTTCTTCCATCGTCGATGCGAATGATAATTCTGTGCGCCTGGCCGGCGTCAACTGGTATGGAATGGATTGCGATGCAAACTGTGTCGGAGGGTTGGATAAGCGCAATCGATCCGATATCTGCGCGCTCGTCGTGAGTCTCGGATTCAACACGATCCGCCTTCCTTATACCGTGGAAGGGATTCTCACCAATCCCGCCGTCAGCGATGTCTGGCTCACAGCCAATAGGGACCTGGTGCCAACCATCGGCGATGCAAACTATCTCGGGATCATGGACGCGGTGATTGCCGCGGCGGGCAATGCAGGCCTCAAGGTCATCCTCGACTGCCATCGCTCGTATCACGGCTGGAGCACGCAGGAGAATGGCCTGTGGTACGCCCAGGACGCCAATCGCCGCATGTGGTCCACGCAGGATTGGATTGCCGCATGGAGCACCCTCGTCGCTCGATATACCGGCAATTCAACCGTCGTCGGCTGTGACCTGCGCAACGAGCTGGCCGACAATAAGGATCCCTCCAACCCAGCCCCGGACTGCTGGCCGTACACCGCCGGATCGCAGTGGGGCAGTGGAACTTATAGTCGGGATGACACCACCGGAAGGTCCGGCGACTGGAGACAAGCCGCGACCGACTGCGGGAATGCCATCCTTGCCCAGAATCCCAACCTGCTGATCTTTGTGGAGGGGGTGCGCAGCGATCCTGCTGGTCCCGCATCGAATGGAAACCTCTACTGGCCTGGGGGCAACCTCACCGGGGTGCTGGCACGTGGCCAGACCATTGCCTTGAACGTCCCCGATAGACTGGTCTACTCGATACACGACTACGGTCCGGACATGTACGCTGGACTTCCGTGGTGCCAGCTGCATTCGACGGCGAACGACTCCAGCGCGTGCGAGGCAGAGTGGGACGAGACATGGGGAAATATTGTGCAGCAGGGAATGGCGCCCATTTGGATCGGCGAGTTCGGAACACCCAACGGACATCGACCGGGCGACACGACACCGCCGCAGAACTATACGGACCCGAACAACGCCAACCCTCAAGGCGCCTGGTTCACCTATCTGGTGGAGTACATCGGGAACAACAATCTCCACTGGTGCTACTGGGCTCTCAACGGCACGCAGTCCGAAGCGCCGACGCGCGATCCGCAGCTGCCCGACCACTATGGGGTGCTCGCTCCGAACTGGAGCGACGTCGCCAGTCGGCCGATGATGAACAAATTGGAGACGATCCTCTCATATACCGACTCTGGTATTGACGGGGATTGAGGGCGTACACTGTAGCTGCTTTGCTTGACAGTAAGTTGGGACCCGAGTGTAACGCTGCCGAACTGGGTGCATTCTGGCGCAGGAGCTGAGCACGTCCATCGCGTGATTCTCGCGCCGTAGCCACTGCCGATCCCTATCCACACGGCTTGGGTATCGCCACACCCAGCGGGGGAAAGGAGGTCATAACACACGGGTAAATCTTCCGCAACGCCTACGTAACAGGGCGCCGGCACCATGGAAGTGACACTGCGAAGGAGAAGAGAATATGGACTTCATGACACGGCTCTGGCGGCAACGACTCGCTCGTGTTGGCACCGCCGCTCTGCTGGTGGTGGCCCTGATGGGACTCGGCGCACTGCCCGGAGGCCACCTGCCGGGTGCGCACGCCAGTACCAGTGTGCTCGCGTCCGGCGGCTGCCGGCTGAACCCGGCAAGCGGCACCATCCAGCATGTGATCTATGTCCAGTTCGACAACACCCACTTCACGCGTGACAATCCCAACGTGCCCTCGGATCTGGAGCAGATGCCACATCTCCTCAACTTCATCGAGGGCAACGGCACACTGCTCACCAATCACCACACGCCGCTCATCTCGCACACCGCGACTGACATCTTGACCTCGCTCACCGGTGTCTACGGCGATCGCCACGGTGTGCCGGTCAGCAACAGCTTCCGCTACTTCAATCCCAACGGCACCAGCAACCTGGGCGTATCCTTCGCCTACTGGACCGACCCTATCTTCGATCCAACGACCTCGACACCCACCGACACCACCTACAACATGCTCACGGCGGACGGCAAGAATGCGCCCGCTCCCTGGGTGCCATACACGCGCGCAGGGTGCAACGTAGGAGCGGTCGGCACGGCCAACATAGAACTCGAGAACATCGCTACCGATATCCCAACGGTCTTTGGTGCGACCTCACCTCAGGCGAGCGAGGTTGCGAGTAATCCAGGCCAGGCGTTTGCGGACTTCGTCGGCGTCGCCGTCCACTGCGCCCAGGGCAATGCGCTCTGCTCCAGTGCTAACGGTGGCGAACTGGACAAGCTGCCGCAAGAGCCCAGGGGTTACACCGGCTTCAATGCGCTCTTCGGCCATAAGTATGTTGCCCCGCAGATCGGCAATCCGGCCGCTGGAGACAGTGGAACGACGCTGCACGACCTCAGTGGCAACGTCATCGAGGATACTGCCAGTCCCCCACACGTCGGCTTCCCGGGCTTCGACGGCATGGAGGCTGCAGTCTCGCTGGCCTACGTGGCCGATATGCAGGAGCACGGTGTGCCGGTGACCTATGCCTACATCTCCGACGCACACGACGCCCACCCCAACGGACCGGCATACGGTCCTGGTCAGGCCGGCTACGTGGCGGCGCTCAAGTCGTACGACGATGCCTTTGGCAAGTTCTTTACTCGCTTGGCAAATGACGGCATCAATCAGAGCAATACCCTGTTCGTGTTTACCGCCGACGAGGGCGATCACTTCGTCGGTGGAGCGCCCAGCCCCGCCGGCTGCGACGGTGTCAACACACCGTGCACCTACAGCAAGATCGGTGAGCTCAACACCAACATGGCCGGACTTCTGGCCACCGAGCAGGGCATTACCACCCCGTTCAAGGTTCACTCGGACGACGCACCAACCGTCTACATCACCGGCAATCCCGCTCGCACCGATACCGTCACCCGGAAGTTCGACCGCGCCCTGGGGAACCTGACGGCGGTGAATTCCATCACGGGAAACACGGACCAGCTTACTCAGTCTCTGGCCGATCCGGTTGAGATGAAGCTGCTGCACATGGTGACGGCCGATCCCGCTCGCACGCCGACCCTCACCTGGTTTGCCAACCCGGATTACTTCCTCTTCGCGGGGGCGGCAAATTGCAGCGCCCCATGCGTCACGGAGAATCCGGGCTTTGCCTGGAATCACGGAGACACGAATCCGGAAATCACGACCACCTGGCTCGGCATGGTTGGGCCGGGAGTGCAGAACTTGGGTGTCGACCACAGCATCTGGTCGGATCACACCGACACGCGCCCGACCATCCTGTCGCTGGTCGGCCTTGCGGACGATTACGTGCATGACGGCCGCGTGCTGTCCGAGATCATGCAGCCAAACGTGCTTCCCCAGACGCTCCGCGCACACCATGAGACCTTCTTGCGGCTGGCCGCCATCTACAAGCAGCTGAATGCCACGCTCGGCCAATTCGACATGGACAGTCTCAAAGCGTCGACTACGGCACTGGAGAGCAACTCGACGGGCGACGCCACCTATACCAGGATCGAGAACCGCCTCCAGTCGCTCGGCAGCCAGCGTGACGCGCTGGCCGGCCAGATCAAGACCGAGCTGGACAACGCCGAGTTCCAAGGCGTCGCGCTCAACGAGCAGCAGGCCAAGGGACAGATCGATCAGGCCCAGAGCCTCCTGGACCAGATGCACACCCTCGCGGGCACCTAACGCCCTTCGCGGCGTAGCCTGGCTCAAATCACGAGGCTCCCACCGAATTCGGTGGGGGCCTCATGGTGTGCAGCATCGCTCAGCCGCCGGATGACCGCCCAAATCCCCGCTAGCGCAACACGTGTTGAATCACACGTTGCTGTACGTGTACACTCAGCCATGGCTGTAAAGACCAAGCGTACCTACAACCTCTCGCCGGATGCGGTGGCTACCGTAAAGCGCCTTGTTGAGGAGCAGCATATTGCGGCGAGCCAAGACGCGCTGGTGGAGCAAGCTATCACCGAGCTGGCGCGACGCGTGCGTGATGCTGAGGACGCGAGGCTCTGGGAGCAGGCCGGGATCAATCCAGAGTTTCAGGCTGAGGCGAGCAGGCTCGACGTCGAGTTCATGCAGGACGACCTCCGCGCCTGGGATCTGTGACTTCCCTGCCACCTCTCCGCTGGGCGGTCCTGGTTGTTGATCTCGAGTCCACGATCGGACACGATCAGGGCGGAGAGCGTCGCTCCCTGGTCGTTTCCTATGAGCCGTTCCACCGCTCTCGGCGTGCGACGATCTGTCCCATCACCGCCGCCCGCGATCACACCAGATACCCCAACGAGGTCCTCATTCCCGTGGGAGAGGCGGGTCAAACAAAGTCTGGAGTGATCCTCTGCCATCAGGTCCGCACGATCTCGCTTGATCGAGCCCAGGCCATGCTCCGAAGGTCTGGAGGACGAGTGCACTACCTACTCAATCCAATCATCCGCCAGCAGGTCCGCCTGGCACTGGAACGCCACCTGGGTCTCGACGTCCCACCAGCGCTCGACGGGGCAGCAGCTCCCTAGACTGGATTATTCGTAGGCCGTCCGCTCCGTCGGCCGGGTACCCCGCCGCAGGCTTGGGTGTCGCCCGCTGGCCGCCGCCGCTACGTATGCAATCAGCTTCTGCTGGGCGGCCAGCCGGGCGCGTGAATAATCCAGGCTGGTCGAGAGGCGACGAAGCAGCTCGCTGCTGGAGTCTTCACCACTTTCTCCGATATGCCCTGCACGATCGAGAGTCAACTGGTGGAAGAGGACAGGTCATAACCCGGTACCACCACCCTCCTGTCGGGCGCACAATACAAAGAGTTGACAGCCGGCACGCCTTGCTATACGTTGAAACTGGGGAGACAGATCGGCAGAGGGAAGGACGGCTGCCCGAGTGGGAGTCATCGTCAGGTAAGTCCGTCAAGTCCAACGGTGCATGAGTTCTCGAATCCGGGCCTTCCGGCGTTTGCAGCAGAGAGGAGGTGAGGCACAGTAAGAGATTCGGCGTTTCGGTCTCCTGAGCCGGACTGCACGTGCGGGACCGTGCCAGGAGTCAGGTTCGTTCACGGAATAAGGAGGAATACTTCATGGCAACTGAAGTGCGTGCACCTGACACAGCGCCGGCCACAACCGCAACCCCTGCGGTTGCGGACCCGGCACCACTTGGGTTGGCCGGCTTCGCGCTGACCACCGTCTTACTAAGCGCACTCAATGCGAATTTCATCCATGCGGGTAGTGGCGATCTGGTTTTTGTCGGCATGGGCCTCTTTTATGGCGGCCTCGCGCAGTTCATGGCCGGAATGTGGGAATTTCGCAACCGGAACACCTTCGGAGCGACCGCTTTCACCTCCTTTGGCGCCTTCTGGCTGGGGCTTGCCATCCTGTTCGTGTTCGGTGTTGAAGGCAAGGCTCCCCTCGCTGTGTTTGCGGGAACAGATGGCTTGATCTGGTTCCTCTTCCTGTGGGCTGTGTTCACTACCTACATGTTTGTCGCTTCTCTCCGAACCAACGGCGTCGTAGCTGCTGTCTTCATACTGCTGGCAGCGACGTTCTACATTCTCTGGATCGGCGCGCTCAAAGGCGATGCACATGGCCACGGATGGACTGGTTTTGGCGGTTGGGCAGGCTTTGCTACCGCCATTGCCGCGTTCTACGGCTCATTTGCCGGAGTGGTAAACAGCACCTTTGGCAAAGTGGTCTTGCCGGTCTTCCCGTTGACCGGGACGAGATCGTAATCATTCGCCGGTAGCGGTGAAACCCGTGGCGGGCGGAGGCGGATCTTCGCCCGCCACGGCACCGCTCTAGTCATCCTCAACAAGCGCATGAGCGAAGCAGACGGACCGCTGCGGCCCAGTGCCGCACATCGCATGGGTTCCGCGGTGAGACGGCCTTGTCTTTGGTCGGGCTGCTTCGCCCGCACAGCACTGGAGGTCGAGCAATGGCAGTAAAAGAGGAGGTTGAGGTCTCCGAGGCGCAGATCGCCGTTCACTGGCGTGAGGAGGAGTACTACGTCCCCCCTCCAAAGTTCATCGGGCAGGCGAACGCGTCCGACCCGGCCATCCTTGAACGATTCAGCGAGGAGCACTTCCCCGAGTGCTTCAAGGAATACGCGGACCTGCTCAGTTGGGATGCCTACTGGCACACGACCCTGGACACGAGTAACCCACCATTCTGGAAGTGGTTCGTCGGCGGTCGACTGAACGCCTGTTACAACTGCGTCGACCGGCACCTGGCGACCGATCGTAACAAGGCAGCTTTCATCTGGGTGCCCGAGCCCGAGGCCGAAGAAACCAAGGCGATTACGTACCAGGAGCTCTATAACCGGGTAAATGAGTTCGCCGCATTGCTACGAGACTGCTGCGGTGTGAAGGCCGGCGACCGCGTGACCTTCCACCTACCAATGCTCCCCGAGCTGCCAATCTCGATGCTGGCCTGCGCCCGCCTCGGCGTCATCCATTCTGAGGTGTTCGGTGGATTCAGCGGCGCCGCGTGCGGAGAGCGGATCGCCGACTCGCAAAGCCGTATCCTGGTGACCATGGACGGCTACTACCGCAACGGCGAGCTGCTCGACCACAAGGCCAAGGCCGACGAGGCGGTGGCGAGGGCCGAGGAACAGGGCGCCAAGGTTGATAAGGTGCTGGTCTGGCGTCGGCACCCGGGCCAGTACGCATCAAAGACTGCCATGGTCGACGGCCGGGATTTCTTCGTCGACGATCTCATGAAGGACTACCGCGGGAAAGTGGTCGAGCCCGTCTCCATGCCTGCCGAAGCGCCACTCTTCCTGATGTACACCAGCGGCACAACAGGCCGACCAAAAGGGTGCCAGCATAGTACGGGCGGCTATCTTGCCTATGTCGCCGGTACGTCGAAGTACTACCAGGACATCCACCCAGACGACACGTATTGGTGTTTCGCCGACATCGGGTGGATCACCGGTCACTCCTACATCGTCTATGGCCCATTGGCCCTCGGGACGACGAGCGTGATGTACGAGGGCGTACCCACCTATCCGGATGCCGGTCGTCCCTGGCGGATTGCTGAGCGGCTCCAGGTTAACATCTTCCACACCGCGCCCACGACGATCCGGATGCTGCGCAAGCTGGGTCCGGACGAGCCGAAGAAGTACGACTACCACTTCAAGCACATGACAACGGTGGGCGAGCCGATCGAGCCTGACGTCTGGCGCTGGTACCACCAGTCCGTCGGAAAGGACGAAGCGGTCATCGTCGACACCTGGTGGCAAACTGAGAACGGCGGCTTCCTGGGCAGTACGCTACCCGCCCTGCAGCCGATGAAGCCCGGCAGCTGCGGCCCGGGGGTCCTCGGCATCTACCCCGTCATCTACGATGAAAACGGCAACGAGGTCGAGGCCGGGAGCGGCCGGGCCGGCAACATATGCATCCGCAACCCCTGGCCTGGCATCTTCCAGACAATCTATGGCCAGCCGGAGCGGTTCGTGCAGATCTACTACGAGAAGTACTGCCGGAACAAGCAGAGCAAGGACTGGCGCGACTGGCCGTACCTGGCCGGCGACGGCGCCGTCCAGGCTGCCGATGGCTACTTCCGCATCCTCGGCCGGATCGACGATGTAATCAATGTGGCCGGGCACCGGCTCGGAACCAAAGAGCTCGAGTCGGCGACCATCACCGTCGAGGAGATCGCGGAGGCCGCCGCGGTTCCCGTGGTGGACGAAATTCGCGGCCGGGCCGTCGAGATGTACGTCGCGCTGAAGCCGGGGGTCAGACCGAGCAAGGAGATCGAGGACAAGGTGGCCAGGGCGATCGAGACCGAGATCGGGAAGATCGCGCGACCCAAGAACGTCTGGATCGTCGCGGATATGCCCAAGACTCGCTCAGGAAAGATCATGCGTCGGGTCATCGCCGGGATCTCCAACTTCACCGATCCCGGGGACATAACCACGCTGGCGAACCCTGAGATCGTCGACGACATTCGCCATCAGGTTCAGAGCGAGAAGGCGGCTCGCGGTGACGTTCCGCGTGAGCTATCGCAGCAGGAGATCGAGGAGATCAAGGCCTTCGGTCGCGCCGAGTGAGAAGCAGGAATACGAGGTAGCAGGCAAGACAGACTAATCTAATAGGGAACGATATAGAGCCCGGGAATCCGAATTCCCGGGCTCTATAATTCTCTGAGCTCAGAAGGGCTTACTTCCCTTCGCCGCGCTTGCCGGCCGCGTTCACCTGCTCGGTCACCGTGTTGAAGTTGTTGGCCGCCTGCTTGAACTGCGCCTGCGTGGTCTTGGTAAAGTTCTCCACGTTGCTCTGCAGGGAATCCTGGACGTACTGCTGGAGCAGACTCTGGGCTTCCTGTGCCTGCTTGACCAGGGTTGTTGCGATCTCGCGCTGGGACTTCTGGCTGACATCGAGCGTGTTCAGCCATGCCTGCAGCAGCTGCGCGCTCTGTCGCTGTGCAAGGTAAGCGGCATCTACCAGGGTCTGAGTCGACTCCACCGCCAGGCTACTGAAGCGGTCAGTTACGGTGTCGGTCTGCTTGTTGGTCATGAGGTTTCCTTTCCTTGTGTAGTTTGTGCTTTGTAGAGCTCGAAGAAACGGTCTAGGACGGTTTGATATTGTTCGAGTTGGCGGGCCCAAATCTGCAGATACGCCTCGCCGGCTTCCGTCAGGGTGTACACGCGGCGGGGAGCCCCGCTGTCTTTGGGATCCCAGGAAGAGCTCACCAGGCCCTCCTTCTCAAGCTGGCGCAGCGTGCGGTACACCGTGGCGGGATCAATCGCCCCCAGTCCAGCAATGGTCAGCGTCTGCATGAGCTGATACCCATGTGCGCTCCAGTTGCGCAGCAGCAGGAGCAGCCAGGACGAGAGAAAGTTCTTGGGCATGCGGCCCAGATCAGTCTCGGATTGTTGCTGTGAAGTTGAATCGTCCATAAGTGCTATCTCTCACTAAGTACATTTTACACTTATGTGCATGATAACGCAACCCCCAAATATGCTGGTCCATTTGGTATGGTCGGGTGGGGGCCACACAGGCCCGCTTTCCCTGCACTACCGGCACAAGAAGGTTTTTCCATGAGTCAAAATCCCGAGCAACCAAACCCCTTCGATCCATTCAGCGCCTTGCGCGGTATGCGCGACACCTATATGGATGCCTGGAGCAAGGCGGTGATTCAGACGGTCAATAGCGATGCCTACGCTCAGGCAGTGGGCACGCTGCTCGACAGTTACTTGACGGTTTCGGCGCCGTTCCGAGAGGTTATCGAGAAAACCATGACCCAGGTCCTCACCCAGCTCAACATGCCCACACGCGGCGACGTCACCAATCTCGCCGAGCGTCTGACCAACATCGAGATGCGCTTGGACGATCTCGACGCCAAGCTCGACGCCATGCAACGTGATGCTCAGCCTTCAACGGCCTCGTCTGGAGAACGGTCGAGTCGCGCCAAAAAGGAGGAGTGATGGCCATGACGCCCGGGACACCCGTAGAGCTGCACGATGATCTGAAGCGCGTCGAGGAGAATTATCGCACGCTCATGCGCGTCACAACCACGCGCTATCCCGTGGCCCAGACACCGAAGGAGCTGATCTGGACGCTCAACAAGGCCAAGCTCTACCGCTACGTCCCGAGTGTGCCCACGGAGCGGCGTCATCCAGTGCCCCTCGTGCTGGTCTTTGCCCTGATGAACCGTCCTTCCATTCTGGATCTGCGTCCCGGCAACAGTTTCGTCGAGTACATGGTCAAGCGGGGATTCGACGTCTACCTGATTGACTGGGGAGCGCCGGGCCCGGAAGACAAGCAACTCAAGATTGACGACTATGTGCTCGAGTACTTACCGCGGGCGGTTCGGAAGGTAAAGGCGGTCTCCGGCTCCAAGGAGTTTAGCTTGCTGGGCTGGTGTATCGGCGCCATCCTGACCACGCTCTATGCTGCCCTCCGTCCCGACGATGGGCTGCGCAACCTCATCCTGTTGACGGCGCCTCTGAATTTCTCGGACAAGAACGGCAGCACCTTCATGGGCTGGCTTGATGAGCGGTATTTCGACGTGGATAGGATCCTTGCGGCTTATGGCAACATGCCCGGCGAGCTGCTGGATTACGGCGCAAAGGCGCTCAAGCCGGTCGACAACTACATCAGTACCTACATGAAGCTATGGGACAACCTCGACAATCCGAAGGTCGTCGAGTCCTGGCATGCCATGAATACCTGGGTTAACGACCTCATTCCTATGGCCGGCGGAGCCTTTCGGCAGCTCATCGTGGAATTCTACCGTCAGAACCGGCTCATGAACGGCACGCTCACAGTCCGCGGCGAGCCGGTAGACCTGAGCAAGGTGAGAGCGAGCGTGCTCGAGGTCATTGCCGACGCCGACCACATCGTGCCGCCATGTCAATCCGAGGGTGTGTTGGCCAAGATGGGCAGTCAGGATAAAGACGAGCTGAAGGTTCCGGGTGGACACATCGGCGTGATGGCCGGCAGCGGTGCCGTCAAGGGTACGTGGCCTAAGATCGAGCAATGGCTCGCCGCACGCTCGGAAGCTGATAAGTAACGTGGCACAAACCATGCTGCACCGGCAGTGTGCTTTGGCATATGCCTCGGCGGGCGGAGTCAGCGCTCGAGGGCATCATTCGTGTGAGGTCGCGACGGAAGGAGGCATCCCATGGGTCCACTCGACGGGAAGGTGGCGCTGGTCACCGGTGCGGGGAAAGGCATTGGAGCGGCAATCTCGCGAGAGCTGGCAGCGTACGGAGCGTCGCTCGTTCTGAACTATGCACATAGTGCCCAGGCGGCAGAGTCGCTCGCCACGGAGCTCAATACAAACGGTAACAAGGCCATGACGGTCCAGACCGATGTCAGCGATCTGCAGCAGGTTTGCGACATGATGGAGCAAGCATGGCGGCGCTTCGATCGCATTGACTATCTGATCAACAATGCCGGCATCACGCGCGACAAGACGTTTCGCAAGCTATCCATCCAGGATTGGCACGAGGTCATCGACACCAACCTCAACGGCGTCTTTTACTGTATTCACGCCGCGCTTCCCCATTTGATCGAGCAAGGCAATGGAAGCATCGTCAACATTAGCTCGATCGTCGCCCAAATGGGAAACTTCGGACAGGCAAACTATGCCGCCGCCAAGGGCGGGCTCTTCAGTTTTAGCAAGACGCTGGCATTGGAGCTGGCCAAATACAACATCAGTGTCAACTGCGTGGCTCCGGGCTTCATCGAGACCGACATGCTGGCAAAAGTACCGGAAGAGTATAAGGAACAGATCCGTGAGCAGATCCCGCTGAAGCGCTTCGGGCGGCCTGAGGAGGTAGCAAAGGCCGTCCGTTTTCTGTGTATTGACGGAGATTACATCACCGGTCAGGTGATCGCTGTCAACGGTGGAATGTATATGTAGCTAGACGCGCTCAAAAACGGCGGCTATGCCCATTCCGCCGCCGATGCAGAGCGTCACCAGGCCATACCGGCCATTCCGGCGCCTCAGCTCGTGGAGGAGCTTCACGAGCAGAACCGCGCCACTGGCGCCGATCGGATGTCCCAATGCCACTGCCCCGCCAACCGGATTGAGCTTCTCATCCGGAATCTGTAATTCGCGCCCAATGGCAATGGCCACTGAGGCAAAAGCCTCGTTCACCTCGAAGATGTCGATGTCGTCGACCGAGAGGCCGGCCTTCTGGAGGGCCCTTCGTGAAGCCGGAATCGGACCCAGTCCCATCAGTCCCGGCTCCACTCCCGCCACGGCATATGACACCAACCGGCCGGCCACCGGGAGTCCAAGCTCGTCGGCCTTCTTAGGCGAGGTAACGAGCATGAAGGCCGCTCCATCGTTGATCCCGCTGGCGTTGCCGGCCGTAACGGTTCCATTCTTGTCGAAGACCGGTTTGAGCCTGGCAAGGCTCTCCGCGCTGGCGTCCATCCGAACGTGCTCGTCCCTGGTAAATTGCACGGTCTCTTTCTTCTGCTGGACCTCGACCGGCACGATCTGTTCGGCGAAGTAGCATTCCTTGATCGCCCGGGCGGCGCGCTGGTGACTCCGCAAGGAGTAAGCGTCGGCATCCTCCCGGCTAACGCCGCACTGCTTGGCCACGTTCTCTGCCGTCGTGCCCATGTGATAGTTGTTAAAGATGTCCCACAGCCCGTCGTAGACCATACTGTCCAGAATGTCGGCCCTGGGCATACCCATGCGGTAGCCGTATCGCGCCTTGGGCATGAGGAACGGGGCCATGTCCATGTTCTCTATGCCACCGGCGACGATGACCTCCGCATCACCCAACACCACCTCCTGCGCGGCCGAGATCACAGACTGCAGTCCGGAACCACACACGCGGTTTATGGTCATGGCCGGAACACTCGGTGGAAGCCCTGCCTTGATGCCGACCTGGCGGCCGGGATTCATCCCTTGCCCCGCCTGCAACACGTTGCCCACGATGACCTGGTCAACCCGATCCTCGGCGAGCC
>Ga0207416_1001225_pt1 | contig 36077 bp, 33 predicted proteins | sample PaiPotPPM11metaG_FD_184107 | JGI IMG/M metagenome (GOLD analysis project Ga0207416, IMG submission 184107) | Iron sulfur acid spring bacterial and archeal communities from Banff, Canada, to study Microbial Dark Matter (Phase II) - Paint Pots PPM... ...
GCGAGAGCTACCGGATGCGGTCCCGGCGGCGCGAAGGGGTTCAAGAAAGCCCGGCCAAACAACGGCGGCGGGTGGGTCCGTCTTAACGCGACCAAACTGGGTCCGTCTTATCGCGGCGCCGACAACCTCAATCGGTATCAGTCGTCCTTTTGCGGTCTCGATTGCATCGGGCTTTCCGGCGAGCCGCAGCTTCATGTTTCTCAAGAGCGGTGGATTGTAGAGGATCATGTCCGTCTTGAAGAGCGCGGGGAGGTCATCAGCTGTCGCGTCGAGGGCCGGCACGCCGGCAACGATCGATTCTTCAAATGCCTTCCCTCCTCCAGAATCAGGGTGACCGCTTCGCCCATGACTTCTTCAAGACTTATATCGCCTTTGTCAATTAGACAAAACGCATAGGAGCATCGTTCGTATTGAATGATGTCAGTTTTTGTCACCCATCGCGTGTGCGGTCTCCGGATATCCCGCACGAGCTCTCTATTCGACATGAGGGTTAGACCGTCGTTCTGAGGGCATGCTCTAGGTTCGCTGGTTCGCAATGTGAAAGATCAAAAGGAAGGCTCCAGAACGAAATTATCGCGAGCGCGATAGGTGAGCTATCAGCGTTGCCGAGTCAGAGGCTGCGCGACTAGTAGCCGAAAAGCAAGAGACCGTCGAAAGGCAACTTTAGCCGCCCACTTGCATACACTGCATCGAGCTGGTTCTTCGTGTCTTCATAGCTCTTAACATGTGTAGTTTTGCCGGAACTCTGATGTCGGTATTCGAGCATGACCCCTAGCGCCAGATACTTTGCACCTACAATCAAGGAGGTTCTTATGAGATCGCGGTAGGCGGCGTTCCCTCGCGCGCCACGGCCTGCTTCAATCTCAACAACGATACCAAGTTGTTCGTTAAATGCATCGACCTCGTAGGCGACGCGTTCGCGGCCATTTTCGCCAAACAATACAGGCAGTCGGATTTTTTGCGCCGCGGTCTTGCCTGATTCAACGCTGTAGCCGAGTGCCGTCAGGCCACTAGCAAAATAGGAAAGGACGCGATCGCTGGTAAGGTTATCTACGTTCAGAGAAGTTGTAGCATCCTTCGAGGCTGCAACGACTGCCACAAAATCTAAGACCCACTTTGGCGCCGCCGAACTTGAGGGATAATACTGCCAGGTTGGATAGGTTTCTATCATGCCAATGTGCCGTTGCGTGGTCCGGGGTGCGTGAAATTCCGATTGTTCTGGGTCACTTGTGGCGTTTTAGTTCCGGCCTGGGATTAGTTCAGGGAGCGGCGCAGGGTTCTGCCGGAGATTTTCGACTAGTTCCTTATAAACAACCGGGCCGACGTCCTTAGTGAGTTCTTGAATAAATGCATAGTCCTCCTGTAACTTCTTAACGGGATCTCCCGGGGTCAAATAGGCCCTCCGCTTTCCTTGTCCTGGAACGGATTGCTCAGTGATTCTCTGGCAGGCCGCCTGAGTTACAGCCTCCGCGACAGCTACCTGCACCGCTCGGTCGTTCTCGAACGATAGCTCAGACACTCCGAGTAGAGCCAGCGATGGCTCTTGGGTGTGAATAACGATCTTTGCGTCGTCAGATCGGTAGTTGCATTTCGGGAACTTGTTGTTGTCCCAGGCAATTCCAGAGAAGAGCCCGCCCACGGTTGTTTTCTTGCCGCGTCGCGATACTACTGCGAAGGCGCAAACTGCTTCGAAACCGTTGCATTGCGCTCTTACAATTGTTTCCGCGCCAACCTTCAGCCCTGAGGCTCTCACCGGAAGGCGAACGACACCCTCAAGAGCATTGCGAGTGTCGTAATGCATGGATGTCTTGTCCAGCTGCGCAACCGTCTCGTCATCAATCGTAAGCGTTACGTCACCATATTCTCCGAACTGTTCGGCGTCAAGAAATAGCTCCAATGTGCGCGCTCGCCCCACGCTGGTTGAGACGCTGTCGGGAACGAACGCGAAGCCATTCTCGGGCTTTGGATAGACCTCAGCGACGACGCGAAACGGAATTTCGAGCTCCCCGCCATCGTTGACGATCATCAAATGACCATCGGTACCGGCGAGGAGCGCAATGATGTCGATGTCATGACGGAAAACTGAATCTGTCTCGTCGATTACAAAACTTTCCGGCGAAAACTCCACCTCATCATTATCTGGGATATCAACGATCACGTCCCCTTTGCATTTCTCGGTCTTAAAATATATTGAAACGCGAGTCAAAGTCTTGGGCGTTAATGTAAGTGATGCTGGGATGGCAAGGATCGGCTCCGGTAGAATCTCGGGTTGCTCCCCGGGTTGGGGCTTCCCGCCCTGTGCAGTGGACCCGCTTCCGCCGACTGGGCCCGTGCTTGCGCCGGTGATTTTGCCTGCGAGGGCGTTCAAAGCGTCTGTTACGCTCTTGACCTTTTGCTTCGTTTTAGTTGACATCTGCGAATCATCACGCTTCTTTTGCTCTCGCAGTCTTCGCAGAACGGGATCGAGGAGCGACTCGACGGCAGAAATAATTTGTAGCGCGGTTTTGTTTTGGCGATTAAAGCCATCGCGTTCTTCGGTTACTAAGGTTTGATCGCGGCGCATCGCGTCGCGCAATCCTACGACTTTAATCTCACCAAAGAGTCGTTCTGCATCGGGATCGCGATCATATCTAAATAGGGAGAGATCTATAACGGCATCTGCCTCATCAATAATAAGGAGGCCGCCTTCGCGTCGCTCTGAGGGAACTTGATCGAGCTCGTTCGGTGCAACGAAAATTTCATAGTTCAGGGACATCGCGCCCTTATCTGTCCCTACGGATTCGGTTCCGGTTGATTCTAAGGTGCCGGCCGGTGACTCGTAACGGAGTTGCACGCTTTCTCCGCGGTACTTTAGACGCACGTCCCTATTTGAATTAGAGAGGACCTTTCGGAGCGGGTAGAGGGTCGTAAGCGTTTCGCGCACAGTATCGAAATGCGGTACGCGGGCTCCGGGCGGTAGTTTGAACGAGCAAACTGTGCCATTCCCGCTGAGAATTCCAATCGAAGCACGCCGGCGGGGTGTGGCCGTGAAGGTCTTGTCGTCTACCCCACGTTCCTCGTTTTTGACTTCAAAAGTTAGCTCGGTGATGACATTGTTTTTGCACGTTATCATCTTGCCATCGGTCATCTCGAACAGAGCGTCCTTGCCACCGCGCGCAAAGAATCCGCGCGCGGTCCCCCCCGTCGCATGCCCACTGAGGCTGCCACCCCAATCGGTCATATTTGTTATTGCATCTTCTCCGGCCATGCCTTCGCCGAAGTCTCTGACCGCGAAGTCCCCTCCGGAACGTTCGCGTTCGAACTCGATTTCGATGATTCCACTAGTTGCAATCCCCAGGTCCTCAAGTCGCCGGTAGCTGTCATCTGCATTAAGAATCAGCTCGATCAAAGCTTTGAAAGGGTTGCCCTGAATCGCTCGCTGCATGGCACGAGCGAGGCCCTGATTAGAAACATTTACTTTATGAAATGGCACTATGAAAGCTCCTTGCTGTATTGAAGTTCGACAGCTTTGATGAAAGCCTGAACAGCGTCGTCGGCGCTGTCGCTAACCATGCGGCGAATAATTCCAAAATTTTCGCGTACCGCCGCTTGCGGCGCCCCAGGCAACAAATGAAGAAGATGGTAAAAATCGTCCGACTGAATATTCCGTTGCGACTGCCAAGCATCGAAAGCAGCGCTACTCCTAATCTCATTCTCGATTCGGTGCGAAATGGTTCTGGGCGCGCTCCGACGTTGGCCCTTGGCAACGGCCTTTCCCGATTGGAGTTGTGCTGAAATCTCTTCGGCTCGGGATTTCCCATTTTCAGTGACTACAAATTGAGTCGAACCTTTGCCATCAATAAAATTGCGATATTGGGGTCTGCATTGAAGCAGTGTTCGATTGATGCGGCCTGCGTCAGGGTATTCTGGAAAGCCCACTAGAGAAAAAGCATTCGGAAATAGCCTGAAGGCCGCGACAACGAGGTTTTCAAAAGTGAGATGTACATTACTTTGCTCTAGGAGAAGAGCGACGTAAACCATAAGGTGCGTCGTGCTGAGATCCTTGTATGACTCGGGCTTGTGTGGTTTGAGGCCCTCAAGGTACGACCGGTCCTTTGCTGTCAGCATCGTCGTTTAACGCCGCACGCCGTAAAAACCGCGTCGCCCCTTAGCTCGCTCGATTCGATCGTCGCGAATGATTCGAGAGATTACGTTGGCGTCGTTTCCTTTCCCAGGAATTCGTATGCCGTTGGACACGAGTCTTTGTCGAATATCGCTCACATGCATAGGCTCGGGCGATTCTGAAAGTATAGCTACCACCGCATCCTCTAGGGATGGTCGAGCCAGGCGCGCCGGCGGCGACGCAGCGGCTCGGGGAGGCTGCGATCCGGCCGCCGCCGCCGTGCCTTCAGGGCTTAGCTCAAGTAGCCGTGTTAGTAGCGCCACGCGCTCCTGTTCCAATGCCACAGCACCCTGAAGTTCGCCCAGCTGCTCCTGAAAGGAGCCCAAGCGCCGCTTGGCGGTCTCAAGCTCTACATGCCACGTATTTCGCATATATACAGCTTACCATACTGTATATACGTAATACAATAGGTCGTGCTTACCTGTAGATAGGGATATACACCCTGGTCTTAGCTGCTAACCCGTGCCTAGCGCAAGGCGACGAGAGTCGTCACTCCAACAACAGCTACAGTTAATGTAATGCGCAGTGCTCAGGGCGGGGGGGGGCGCGCCCGGGAAGGGGCGCCGAAATTCTGAATCGAACAAACGTTCGGTATTTGGGCGTACCCAACTTGGTTGAAGCCCGTGAACAAGCTATGAGGTGGGGACGCCCGCTTTCGGGGAGAGTTTTTTCGTTAGACATCAGGAGCGAACGTGCGTTCGAATTTGCCCGCAAGCCCAATCAGTCGCGGGTCGGTTTGGAGGTGACCGCAAGATATAGTGTTCAAGCGTCGTATGGGGTCCCTAACGCTGTGGGAAACGGCCGGGGGAAACGAAGGGAGCGACTGTTCAATGGCCATGGTGGCTACCGCGGTTCGGCGGCTTCACGCTGATGTAGACGCGGTCATGGAGCGTAGCGACAACCTTGCATTCATGCGCGGCCTCGCGGATGAATCTATGAAGTTGATTGTGACTTCTCCGCCTTACAACATCAAGAAGGCTTACGAGCGCAAGAAGTCGTCGTTGGACGATTATATTCAGCAGCAGGCACAGGTCATCTCTGAATGCGTTCGTTTGCTTCACCCGAACGGCTCTTTGTGTTGGCAGGTTGGGAACCACGTTTCAGAGGGCGAGATTTTTCCGCTGGATTTAGTGCTTTACCATGTCTTCAAGGACCACGGGCTGCAGTTACGCAATCGAATCGTCTGGCACTTTGAGCATGGCTTGCATAGCTCGAAACGTCTGTCGGGACGGTACGAGACGATACTTTGGTTTACTAAGGGAGACGAATACACGTTCAATCTTGACGCGGTTCGTGTTCCCTCGAAATATCCGAAAAAGAAGTATTATAAAGGGCCGAAGGCTGGCCAGCTTTCGTGTAACCCTCTGGGGAAAAATCCTGGCGATGTTTGGGTTATTCCGAACGTTAAGAATAATCACGTGGAGAAGACGGAACACCCATGCCAATTTCCAGTCGAGATGATTGAGCGTCTCGTCCTGATGCTTACGAACGCGGGCGAATCAGTGCTGGACCCTTACATGGGAGTCGGCTCTTCGGTTATCGCAGCCCTTAAGAATGGGCGCCGCGGTTTCGGTTGCGACAATGTGAAATCGTACGTTGAAATCGCATGGGAACGTGTTCATGCCCTGCGCCAGGGCATGCTGCGCACTCGCCCCATCGACCGCCCGGTCTATGACCCTTCGTTACCCTATGGTGGCCAGCGTTGAGAATAGTGGAATTCTACTCGCACCTAAACGGGTACGAGTGGATTAAATTTCACAAGCCTGACCTTTGGACAGAAATTAATGAGGTCATAGCGTCGGTAGATGCCAGCCTCTATAAGATCAAGGTATCGAAGGAAAAAACAATGCGCGGGAAACTGCTGTATTCTCCGGTGGAATTGAATGCAGCTCTCAAAAAGAGATTCGAGAATAAGCATTGGAAGAGCGAGACCACCGCTTACTGGGTCACGTCGGATGCGAAGTTGATACGACGTACGCTCACTATGGGCGCAAAGGAGCAGAAGAAGGAGATTGAAGATGCGGGGTTCGAGGCCATCCGCTCATATAATCAGACAGATTTCGTCAAGGACCGTGTTGCGGTTGAAGTTCAGTTGGCGAAGTATTCGTTCATCGCGTACGACCTTTTCGTGAAGCACCTGGCTTTTTTCGTTGGAGATAAAATCGACCTCGGAATCGAGATTGTCCCTATGAAGGAACTGCAGCGTGAGATGTCTTCTGGGCCGGGGTACTACGAAGGTGAATTGTATAACCTAATTCGAGAGGGTCGCGGTGTTCCCGGCGTTCCTCTCATTCTCATTGGCGTTGCACCCTAGGCATCGCTGATAAGGGGCTCCCCTGTGCCAATAGTTCCGTGGTCATTCTTGATTTCAATATTGCCTTGACGGATTGAGCGTACCAACGACCGCCGCCCCTTTGGCTTGAGCCCGTTCCGCGTGAGATAAGTGGCGATTTCGCGGAGAGGCCCCCGGACGTAGCTAGATGTGCCATCTTGTGAATTGCGTCAATTTCCTCCGGGATCTCTATTAATCGCCCTCCACTACGACGAAATCCGAACGGCGAATCTTTGCAGTAAACTTCCCGGGATTGGCGTTTGTACTCGAACGCCGACGCGGTTCTTTCGGAGATGGCCTCACACTGCCACTGCGATACGTAGGCAAGAAGATTTAAAATCAATCTTCCTGAGGCCGTACTTGTATCAAGAGACTCCTCAACAGCGACGAGTGCGCAGCCGTGCTTCTCGAAAAGCGAGAGGAGAGTAGAAAGGTCGCCGACGCTTAGGGTAATTCGGTCTAATTTCAGGACCACGAGGGTCCCGATATCGCCCGACTTTACCGCACTTAGGACGGCTTGCATTCCGGGCCTGTGCAGGCTCTTCGCCGATTGTCCATCATCAATGATGATGTTTGGCTCAGGTCGTGCGGAGGCAACGCAGAACGCGCCTATGCGCATCTCCTGAGACTGGAGGCTGACGCCTTCCTTTGCTTGTTCGTCGGTGCTTACTCGGCAGTAACCCCAAACTGCATTTCCGGTCGATTTAGGGATTTTAACGAATCGTTTTTGTAAACTCATGGTCCTTAGTTTACAACTTGGCTAATTTATTCAGAAATAGTGCGCGAAAGAAGACGTTGCTATTCTTCTCTCATCCATTTCAAGCGCGCCCGTTTCAAACGCCAACGTAGGAAGCGAGTCATCTTGTAGCCCTCAGACTCGTCTCCACCCCGGTATTGAAGCGGAGGGATTACTGCCCAGATAAGTTCGTCGCGAATATCAGCATCGGGGTTGAGTCTGGCATAGTGCTGGATGCGAAGAGCTAAATCGCGGAAGCCTTCGTAGTTCAAGTCCTCGGAGAGCGAACGTTCGTTCAAGACGTCTTGAACAGCAATGTACAGAGCCAAGACTTCGTATCCAATGTGGTTGGAGATTATCCCGAGGTCTGCAACACCTCGCTTGACGTAAATTTCCATCCGCTCAGCGATTCGGGCGGTTTCCTCGATGAAGTTAGAGACGTCAATCTCCATCTCGCGAAAATACTTGAGCCCCTTGAACCGTTTGATGGCCGCATAAAGTCGGTTTACCCGCTCACGGTTAGCGGCTTGGTCATAGTTCTTATCGATGCGGCTTCTGGCGGTCCAGTATTTGTTCTTCCCCCAAACCTTGATTAGCTCGCCTGTTTGTAGCACGCGATTGAACAAGCGGTCCAGCCGAAATTGAAATATCGCGACTATAAGGCCAAGAGCGAGTACAGCGGTGCCGATGGCTGTGGCTACCGACGTCCAGTCGGGCCCAGCACCGATATTAATAACTATGCTCGTTCCTTGAAAATGACCCACGATGGGTTGTTCGAAGGGGCGGGCTTGGGTCCCGGCTGGCTGAGTGTCGTATTCCCTGATGGCTGAGATTGGTGGAGGTATGGTGGTGGAGCAATCGCATTGGGTTGAAAGAAAAACCCGCAATCGCAATAACGACGCGGGTTTCCAATTGGTGGAGATGAGGAGACTCGAACTCCTGACCCCTTACATGCGAAGCAAGTGCTCTACCAGCTGAGCTACATCCCCAGGGCAACGCGGTTGATTATACGCAGGGGGCATTTGCCCTGTCAAAGATATTCAGCGTAGAATGATTTTGCGAATCGTTCGCAAATACGGCGGATATGGGGATGCGTGCCGACTATGTTACGCGGCCAAGGGAGCAGATCGCGGGGGTCCTTCGGGCCGAGCCGCGCTTTCTCTCGGCCGCGGAAATCCATCGGGCGCTCGAGCAAGCAAGCGCTCGGGTCTCGCTTTCCACGGTCTATCGCACGCTGGAATACCTGCGCTCGAAGGGCGACGTCACCGAGCGGCTCGATGAAGCGGGCGAATCCACGTTCATGCTCTGCGAGCCTGCTCACCACCATCACCACGCCATCTGCCGCGTCTGCGGCCGCGTCGACGACGTGTCGTGCGCGGCGCTGGGGCAGATCGCCGAATCACTACGGGCCACGCTGGGCTTCGAGCTCGACGGCCACAACATGGAGTTTCTTGGAACATGCCGCACCTGTCGTTAAAGCCCATCTTTGCCATCGCCCTGCTCTGCGCACTTGCTGCATGCGGGCATACCGATAGCACCGCGTCGGCTACAGCCTCCACAGCACCGTCGAGCGCGCCGGCGGCCTCTAGGCCGATCGACGTTGTCACCACCATCTCGACGCTCAACTCGTTCGTCCAAGCCGTCGGCGGATCGCACGTTACGGTACAGAGCTTAGTGCCGATTGGTGCTTCGCCTGAAACCTACCAGCCCACGCCGCAGAACGTTGCGGTACTCGCGCGCGCGAATATCCTGGTTGAAAACGGCGCCGGGCTCGAAACGTGGCTTGCGCGCACCATCAGTAACGCAGGTTCGAAATCGTTGCGTATCGTGGTAGGAACGGACGGATTACCGATCGTTCACAATAATCCGCATCTTTGGATGGATCCGCAGTACGCAAAGCACTACGTCCTGCTCATCCGTGATGCGCTCGCGAAGTTTGATCCGGCGCATGCCGCCGATTACCGAGCCAACGCAGCGCACTACAATGCGCGGCTGGATGCGCTAACCGCGTCGATCCAACGTAAGATCGATAGCGTCCCCGCGAAGAACCGAGCGATGATCGTGTTCCATAACGCGTGGCTGTACTACAACGCGCGCTTCGGCATCCGCACGCTCGGCTTCATCGAGCCTTCGCCCGGCCAAGATCCCAACCCGAAAAACATGGGTAAACTGATCGATCTCGCCAAGCAAAACGGCCTGCACGCAATTTTCAGCGAACCGGAATACAGTCCGAAACTTGCGCAGCAGATCGCTCGCAGCGCCGGAATTTCCCTCGTTACCAACCTCTACGACGATTCGCTCGGCACCAATCCGCAGGTGAGCAATTACATTTCCATGCTCAACTACGATACCGACATCATCGTGAAAGCGATGCGATGATCGAGCCCTCGGGCGAAGCCGTCCGCGCGACCGATCTGGTCGTGCGATATGAGGGCTTCGCCGCACTCTCGGGCGCGACGTTTACCGTGCACTATGGGGAAGCATTGGGTATCGTTGGTCCGAATGGTTCCGGCAAATCGACGCTGCTCAAATCGGTTGCGGGATTACTGCTGCCCTCGAGTGGCGATCTCTGCGTGCTTGGCACCACGCCACGCAAACTTGCGCCGGGCACGATCGCGTACGTTCCGCAGGTCGAAGCGGTCGACTGGTCGTTCCCGGCCACCGTTTGGGACGTCGTCGCGATGGGGCGATTCTCGCGCTTGAAATTCTGGCTGCCCTCCAGCGCGCGCGATCACGATGTTGTCGCGCGGGCGATCGACGCGGTCGGCATGGCTCCGCTCGCCCAGCGGCACATCTCGCAGCTCTCCGGAGGGCAGCAGCAGCGTGCGTTCGTTGCGCGCGCGATCGCACAGGAACCGTCGCTGCTGTTGCTCGACGAACCCACCACTGGGGTCGATGCCAAAACCGAGGAGTCGCTGCGCTGCATCGTGCGCGATCTTGTTGCCGGCGGCATGCCGGTGCTGATGACCACGCACGATCTCGATCGCGTATCGGAGTGGTTCGACCGGCTCATCGTGCTCGATCGCACGGTGCTTGCGGCCGGTACGCCGGACGAAGTGGTAGCGGCCGGTACCTACGCGAGTATTCGCGAGCATACCCACACGCACGGTCATCAGAGGCACGATAAGTAACGTGGATGTTTTGCTCGCACCCTTTCACTACGATTTTATGCAACGTGCGTTTATCGCGGCGATTTTCGTCGGTTTGCTCTGCTCGGTCATGGGCACGTTCGTCATCTTGCGCAAGCTTTCGTTTATCGGTGACGGCATCGCGCACGCGTCGTTCGCGGGCATCGTCATCGCTTATTTACGCGGAATGAATTACAACTTCGGTGCGGCGGTAGTGGCCGTGATCACCGCGCTCGGCATCGGGTTCGTCCATCGCCGCGGCAAGATCTCGCTCGATACCACCATCGGCGTGCTGTTCACGGGTGCCTTCGCGCTCGGGATCTTTCTCATGAGCCGCCAGCAAAACTACGCGGTCGATCTGCAAAGCTTTCTCTTCGGCGATATTCTTGCGGTGGGCCCGAATGATTTGAAGATGATCGCCGTGCTCTCGGCGATCGTCGCGATCGCCGTGGTGGTGCTCTTTCGGGCGCTCGTTTACACCACGTTCGACCCCATCGTCGCGCAAGCAAGTGGCATTCGCTCCGGAGTGACCGAATATGTGTTGCTCGTGCTTCTCGCGCTGACGATCATCGTTGCATTGCAGTCGGTTGGAATCGTGTTGGTCGCAGCGTTGCTCGTAACACCCGCTGCCGCCGCATATCAACTCACGTCGCGTTTCATGCCGATGATGGGGCTTTCGGCGATCCTCGGCCTAGTCAGCACGGTTGGTGGCCTCTACCTCTCGTACTACCTCGGTAGTTCCAGCGGTGCGACGATCGTGTTGCTGGCGACGGTGCTGTTCTTTATCGCCATGGCCGTAAAGCAGGCGCGTACGCTGCTTACGCGGCGCTTGGGCGCGCGTTAGCGCTTTTCGTCTGGCGCGCGCGCGACGAGCCACGTTTCCTCGCCGTTCGGGGTAAGGTAGCCCCCTGCCGCAAGCGCATCCAACACCTCGTGCATGGCCCCGCGCTCGTTTTTATTCGGCATGCCGGCCCAACGCATCGCGAGATCGTGCAACGTAATCGTCGTATCGGGGATAAGCGCCGCGCGGAGAAAATCCGGCGAAAGCTTCACGCGTTCCATGCGCCGCGCAACCGGTTCTAACGCTCGCTCGAACTCGCCGGTTGGCTGCTGCTCGGGCGCCGGCGGCTCGGGTGCGGGCGCAGGCACGCTAGGCGCGGGGCCGGGCGTCGGTGCGGGGGCGGGCGGTTGAGCCGCCGGCGCGGGCGCATCGACGACGCGCGACATTGCGGCGTCGGCGAGCGCGGGCAGCCATTCGGCGAGGGCCACGAATGCCGTCTGCCACGGTACCCCGTTGATGCGCGCCGAACGGCGTTGCAGTCCGCGCAGAATATTTGCGGCGACGCGTTCCGGCCGCGCCGCGAAGCCGCCCGACGAGCGCTGCATGCCCGATGCTTCGGAGAACTCTGTATCGACCGCGCCCGGATCGATGTACGACACGGCGATGCCCTCGCCGCGCAGTTCGCGGCGTAATTGCGCGGCTGCGGCCCGAACGCCCGCCTTCGCCACGCAGTAGGCGCCAAAGCCCGGCGCGGGCACGCGCGCAAGGCCGGAACCGACGAACGCTACGCCGCCCGCAACGGCGCGCACGTGCGGCAACGCGGCTCGCGTGATGCGCAGCGGCGCCGCGACGTGCAACTCCCACTGCACCTCGATCGCCGCGTCGCTCTGCTCCAGCAACCTCCCCGGCGCGCCGGTGCCGGCGTTGTTCACGAGAATATCGATGCGCCCGAACGCACGAATCGCGGTTTCGACGATGCGGCTCGGCGTTTCGGCGGCCACCACGTCGGCCACCAGCACTTCGCACGTTCCGCCGGCGGCACGAATCGTCTGCGCGATCTGCGCGAGGCGTTCGGCGCGGCGGGCCACCAAGAGCACGGCGAAGTTCGCGGCCGCAGCCCGCACCGCGAGCGCGGCGCCGATGCCGGAGCTCGCGCCCGTCACGATCATCGTTCGCTGGAGCGTTGCGGCCTCGACGCGCTCTCCGCGGAGCGCTTCCAGCAGTTCAGCCCGCGGTTTGGCGTTGGCAGTAGCGTTGATAATCATCCTTTATCCCTGATGGCAGCGATGCGTAGTAGGCTGCTTCGCTGACGATCGCCGGCGGCGCCGGCAATACGGAGCGTTGTTCGCTCGCCATGCGCTGTAGCGCCTGCGCGACCGGCTTAAAGCTGCCGTCGTTACGCACGATGCCGAAGTGGAGCTCGTGTTGCGCGCGGTCGAACGGTGGCAGCGCGGCCAGCGACGCGTCGTAATCCGCCCAGCACCACCATAGCGCGCCCAAGCCGCCCCGCGCGTGCACGCGGTCGATCACCGCGTAGGCATACGCTGCCATCTCCGCTTCGGTGAGGCATGCGTAGGAAGCGGCATCCGGCGGCAACGCGCTCGAGGGGAGCGGCGGTTCGCCGGGTAGCGGCACGCGATCGTACGGCGAAACGGTGCCCGGCGGGCACGTCGGGTTACCGAGCTCGGTGAAGAGCACATCCTTACCGCTGCACGATTGCATGAGTTGCATCAAAAACGGCACGACATCCGCATCCAATCGCCCGCGCGAAAAGGCGCTATATACCGGGTACCCGTGCATCGTCGCAAACGCCCACGGCTGCGCGATGCTCGAGGGGCGAATGTTGCGGTCGCGTTCCAAATCTTCGCCGTGCGTGCCCGCCGTAACCGATACGTTCGAGGTTTCGTGCAACGCGTCCGTTAAGCGCGAGCTCCACGTCGCAGCATCGGCGGGGGTGCGCGGCTCTCGCAGATTGGAAAACTCGTTGCCGAGGTCCCACGCATAGAGCGCCGGATGATTGCGCGCGCGATCCCCCACGCCGCGCGCGAACAGCTCCTGCGCCGCGAGGAGGCGTTCGTCGGCATAGAAGTCGCCGATACCGTAGGGCGAAACGGCGCCGCCGGCTATCGTGCGAAAGCGCCCGTGCGGCGTCGCTGAATCGAGCGCCCACGCGGGCAACCAATTCACGCCGCTCATGTGGCCGCAGAACAACGTCGGCATCGCCTGCAAACCTGCCTCGCCGATGGCCCCCATCATCGCCTCGAAATGCGCGAGCGCCTGCGGATCGATCGTATCGATGGATGGCGCAAACGTATCCCACGAGAGGAAGAAGCGCACGATCCCCAGGCCCAGCCCCTTGATGCGCGCCATATCCTCGCGAATCTCGCCGAGATCGAAGCGCTCCCACATATACATCGCGCTGCGGCGCGGCCAATAATTGATCCCGAGCAGAAAATCCGCCATACGATGCCCCTTCCACATGCGCGCTCCGGCGCCCGCGCCCAGGGCGCCTCCGCGCGAAGGCAGAACGCCATTGCGGATGGCACAAGCAACCAAGAAGCCGCTGGTCGGCATCATCATGGGCAGCCGCTCCGACTGGGAGACGATGTCGGCCGCGCGCGATACGCTGGCCGAGCTAGGGGTTCCGTGCGAGATGCGCGTGGTCTCCGCGCACCGCATGCCCGATGAGATGTTCGACTACGCCGAGCAGGCACAGCAGCGCGGCCTGTTGGCCATCATCGCCGGGGCCGGCGGCGCTGCCCACCTCCCCGGCATGGTCGCTGCGAAAACGCCGCTGCCCGTCATCGGCGTGCCGGTGCAATCGAAGGCGCTGCACGGCATCGATTCGCTGCTCTCGATCGCGCAGATGCCGCCCGGCGTCCCCGTCGCAACCATGGCCATCGGTGGCGCCGCCAATGCGGCGCTCTTTGCGGCGCGCATCATCGCCCTGCACGACGACGGCGTACGAGGGCGCCTCGCCGGGTACGTGCAGACCATGCACGACGCCGCGGCCGCGAGTAGCCCGGAATAATGCTCTCGATCGGTGTCATCGGCGGCGGCCAACTCGGCCGCATGATCGCGCTCGACGCGAAGCGGATGGGCTATCACGTGATCGTGCTCGATCCGCAGGAGCACTCGCCGTGCGGGCAAGTCGCCGACGAGCAAATCGTCGCCTCGTACGACGATACGGCGGCAATCGAGGATTTAGGCGCTCGCACCGATCTGGTCACCTACGAGTTCGAAAACATCGCGATTGCATCGGTGCAACACCTTGAAGAACGCGGCTACCGCATCACGCCGTCGAGCAACGTGTTGCGCGTCACGCAAGATCGCTTGCTGGAGAAGACGTTCGTCCGCGAGTGCGGCATCGCCACCGCCGATTTCCACGGTATCGATCGCATCGAAGATCTGGCTGCGGCGGCGATGATGGTCGGGTTTCCCGCCGTGATGAAAACCGTGCGCGGCGGTTACGACGGCAAAGGGCAGTGGCGCGTGCAATCGCTCGCTGAGGCCAAGGCTGCTTTCTCCGCCGCGCGCGGCGTGCAGGTGATTTTCGAACGCTTCGTGCCGTTCGTCAAAGAACTCAGCGTTATCGCCACACGCAACGCCCGCGACGAAGTCGTCACCTATCCGATCGCCGAGAACGAACACGAGAACGGCATTCTGGCCATGACGCTGGCCCCGGCGCGCATCACCGAAAGGCTGGCCGGCCGAGCGGCCCAAATCGCGATCACGATCGGACGCAAGCTCGGCATTGTCGGAACCTATTGCGTGGAATTGTTTCTCACGCAAAACGACGAACTGCTGGTCAACGAACTCGCGCCGCGCCCGCACAATAGCGGCCACTACACGATCGACGCCGCGCAATGCTCGCAGTACGAGCAACACATCCGCGCGATCTGCGAACTCCCGCTCGCGCAGCCACGCCTCCTCGCGAATGCGATCATGATGAACATTCTCGGCACCGGTACGGGCGATCGCCTCGACGGCGTCGAGAAGCTCCTCGCCGACCCGTCGATCGAGTTGCACATGTATGGCAAAAAGCACGCGGTGGCGCAGCGCAAGATGGGGCACTTTACCATGCTGCTCGACGGTTCGATCGACGACGCCGCCATCAAGCGCGCGAAGGCTGCGCATAAGCAGTTACGCTGGGTGGCTGCGAACTAGCGGGGAGCCCGGCACGGTACGTGGTTGGGGGACCGCTGTTGGATTTTACCTCCTGTAAAATCCAACGCTGCTGCGTTTTTTTGGCAAAGCGAAGCTTTGAAGCAAACATCCTGTTTGGGCCAAAAAAATCGCAGCTCCCCCAACCACGTACCGTGCCGGGCTCCCCGCTAGCTCGCAGCCACCCAGCTAGTCCGCAGCCACCCAGCTAGTCCGCAGAACTTGTGCTACGGATCGAAGCGCAGGCTCTTGGGGCGCTCCGGTACGTCGGTGAAGGCCATCGGGCGATCCCACCAATCGTGCTTGCGCGCGCGCAAACGTTCGGCGGAGGGCTGCGGCGGAAGCCGGAATGCCAGCGCTTTCTCGTATGCGTCGATGTAGCGATCGATCATGCGTTCGACCGTGAACTCCGCTTCGACACGGGCGCGGCAAGCGCGGCGGTTTAACACAGCGAGTTGCGGTACGCGTTCGACGGCTTGCGCCACGGTATCGCACGCGAAGCCGGTTACGCCGTTGACGATGATTTCGGGTACGGATCCCATGTTGGCGCCGAGCACCGGCGTGCCGCAGGCCATCGCTTCGATGAGCGTGAGGCCGAAGCGTTCGGGGCGGGTCGTCATGTGGACCAGCGCGAGCGCGTTTGAGAGCAATTCGTTGCGGGCTTCGCGCTCGACAGCACCGAGAAACTGCACGCGGTCGCCGTCGATGTGCGGCGCAACCTGTTCGCGAAAGTACGTTTCATCTTGTGGAATCGCTGCGATCTTCAGGCGGACGCCCGCGCGTTTGGCAATCTCGATCGCGAGATGCGTGCCTTTCTCGGGGTGAAAGCGCCCGAGAAAAACCAAGTACTCGCCGGGCGTATCCTTAAAGGTAAACTCCGCCGGATCGATCCCGTTGTAGGTGGTGCCGAGATAATCGAGGCCCGGGTCGCGGTCGGCGTTGCTGATTGAGCAGAAGAAGCTTCGTGACGCGCAAGCGTAGTACGCGGCGAGAATCTGCGGCGAGGAGAAGCCGTGAATCGTTGTGACGACCGGCGGCGTCGGGCGCGCCAGCGCGTACGTCATCGGCTTCCAATCGAAGTTGTTGTGAATGAGGTCGAAGTCGTCCGCGCGGCGGAAGAGTTCGCCGATGTGGATGGCGCCGTACACATCGCCGTTGAGCGCCGGGTCTTCGTTGACGCCGATCGGGAGCACCGAAGCGAGGTGGCCTTCGAAGCGCGAATTGCCGGTGGCGAAGAGTGTGACGTCGGCGCCGCGGCGGCGCATGCCGTCGGCGATGTTGAACGCGATCTGCTCCCAGGGGCCGTATCCTGCGGGCGGCGTCGGCCATGAAATCGGCGCGAGCACCGCCAGGCGCAGGCCGGTGACGTCCATCACCCGGCGCGGTTCACGATCTGCCCGTCTTTGAGCACGGCGCGTACGTCGCGCAGAGCGCGCACGTCGGCGCCGGCGTCGGCTGCTACCGCCAGCAAATCGGCGGGTTCTCCGGCAGCGACGATGCCGCGATGCAAGCCGATCAGTTCGGCTGCGACGGCGGTTGCCGCGTGGAGCGCGCGTTGCGGCGACATGCCGAGCAGCGTGTGCATCAGTTCGACTTCGTAGGCATAGTTTTCGTGGAAATTGAAGGGCGTGCCCGCGTCGGATCCGCCCGCGATCTTCACGCCCGCTTCGTAGGCGCGGCGGATATTCACCAGCATCGCTTCGTTGACGACGCGCGCTTTATCGAGCACGAACTGGGGTTGCGTGCCGTCCTCGAGATGTTCGAGGATACAGGTCGGCGCGGTGAGCGTCGGTACGAGATAGGTGCCGCGCTGCTTGAAGAGCTCGATCGCTTCGTCGTCGAGCATGTGCCCGTGTTCGATCGAATCGATGCCGGCGCGTAGCGCATTTTTGATGCCTTCGGTGCCGATGGCATGGGAAGCGACGCGCAGGCCGTGGCGATGCGCTTCGTCGATGCCCGCGACCAGTTCTTCGGGCAAGAGTTGCGCGTTGCCGGGCACGGCGCCTTTGGTGAGCACGCCGCCGGTCGCCATCATTTTAATGCAATCGGCGCCCGCCCAGAGCTGCTCGCGCACGCCTTTGCGCGCCTCCCACGGGCTGTCGACGGCGCGGCCGATGAACCAGCCGTGGCCGCCGGTCATGCAGAGCACGTTGCCGCACGCGCGCATGCGCGGCCCGACGATCAGGCCGCCGTTGATGGCGTCGCGGAGCGCGATCGCGATGCCCGCGCTGCTGCCGAGGTCGCGCACGGTGGTAACGCCCGCATTCAAACCCTTGCGTACCGTTTCCACCGCGTGCAAGAGGCGGTCGTTCTGCGGCATCTGCGCGAGCGCGCCCATGGTGTCGGGCTGGCCGTTCATCTCCACGTGCACGTGCGCGTTCACCAGGCCCGGCGTTACGCACGCGGCGGTGAGGGCGGGCGAGCCGCCTTCAGCGGCGTTCTGCACGCTGGCGATGCGCGTGCCTTCGATCGTGATGTCGACGTTGCGCCGCGGCGCGTCCATCGTTCCGTCGTAGAGGATACCGGCTCGAACGATCATGTGGAGGCTTTGGCCCTTTCATCGGAGGCTTCCATAGCCTGGAAGGTTTTGCTGGTCAACGCGTGGCCTACGGCTGCGGCAATGAATCGCGATGCCGCGCGAACCTTTGCGAGATCGACGCCGGTTTCGATGCCCATCGAGTGTAGGAGGTAGAGCACGTCTTCGGTGCCCACGTTGCCGGTCGCTCCCGGCGCATACGGGCAGCCGCCCAAGCCGCCGGCGGAGCTATCGAAAATGTGAATACCTTGTTGCAGCGCCGCGTAGACGTTCGAGAGCGCGGTGCCGCGCGTATCGTGGAAATGCATCGCGAGCCGATCGAGCGGAATGTGCTTTGCCAGCATCGGAACGAGTTCTTCCACCTGGCTCGGCACGCCGACGCCGATCGTATCGCCGATCGAGAGCTCGTCGCAGCCCATCTCCATCAGCTTCACGCTGACGTCGACGACCATCTGCGGGGTTACGGTATCGCCGAACGGCGACCCGAATGCGGTCGAGACGTACCCGCGCACCCACATGCCGTCGCCTTTCGCGCAACGCACGACGGCGCGGAACGCCTCAAGCGATTCGTCGATCGTCATATTGATGTTGCGTTTGGTGAACGCTTCCGACGATGCGGTGAAAACGGCGATGGTATCTGCACCGGCGGCCTTCGCGCGCTCGTAGCCCTTGATGTTCGGCACGAGCACGAGGTAGCGCACGCCCGGCGCTTTCGCGATGCGCGCAAAAACTTCGGGCGCGTCGCTTAGCTGCGGAATCGCCTTGGGGCTCACGAACGAGGTCGCTTCGATCCAGCGTAACCCCGTCTGCGAGAGCAGATCGATGAATCGCACTTTGTCGTCGGTTGAAATGACGGCGGCCTCATTCTGCAGGCCATCGCGCGCGCCCATCTCGACCAAGGTTACGGATTTGGGGAGTCTCATACGCTGGGTATTACATCTCCACTTTCGCCAAGAGTTGCGCCTGCGTGAACTGCAGGATCGTGCTCAGCACGATCGGCCAGGCGCGCGCGTTGGCGAGAAAGCCCTTCGTGAGCATGATGAGCGGGTCGAAGTGCCCGATGATGTTCATGTGGTTGCAGTGCGGGCCGATCACGAAGTGCGCGGGAATCCGGCTGCCCAGAGTCGCGGAGTCGCCCCACACCAGCCCGTCGTTATCGCCGCCGCGCGAGGGAATCAGCCCCATGATCGTGAGCATCGGCGTATCGATGGGGCCGACCCACGGTTCTTCGTCCAAGGCCCAGACGCGTTCGCGGTTATCGGCCGGCTGCGTCCAATGGCCCCCTGTGCCGTTCAGCCATCGCATAAAGTCGGAATCCAGATTCATGTCGCCCATCGCCTTATCGGGGATGCGCAACATGCGCGTGATGTGCGGCATCGCCAGCGTCACGACGCCCCAATTCGGCGTGGCGATCATGACTGCGTGGCTCACTTCGTGCGAACGGTGCGGATACGCGCGCAGAAACCCGCGTACCACCAGCCCGCCTAACGAATAACCGAGCAGCACCACCGGAAACGGGTGCCCGTTCGTATGCAGTTGCGATAGGAACTCCGCGAAGCGATCGATGCGGTCGCGCAAGTGGTCGTCGGCGGCTGGGAAGGTGAGGCAATCGAATCCGTGCGCGCGCAGCCCCGGGACCCCGTGCCGTCCCTCCACCAGAATATCGAAATGATCGGGTGGTTCGTTGTATCCCGGAATCATCACGATCGTGCGACGTGCAGCCATTTGGTTATGCTACCATGCGCGGCCGAGCAAGCCTGTGAGGATGAACATCGTTTTCAATAGGTTTGGTATGGAGAGCATCTGGAGAAGCGGTTCGGGGTAGTAGGACTAAAAGCCCATGTCTTTATACCCGGGCATATTGTGGAGGATGAGAATTTATGGATAGAAAAACGAGTGCCGCCGCGGTTGCGATGCTGTTTTTGGCGGCCTGCGGAGGCGGCAGCTCCTCCGGCGGGGTTGGAACGACGCCAGCCGCGCAGAGCGCGACGATGAACGTCGCCATGATCGACGCACCGTTCGCGATGAGCGGGAACACCGTGACGGCGGTTAACCTCGGCATCGATAAAATCGAGGTTGTTGGCAACGGCGCGGCTCCGACGGCCATTCAAACGTTCTCAACACCGGATGTCGTGAACATCCTCAACTACACGTCCGCTGCAACGCCGCTTAGCTTTACGGGCTCGATCCCGGCGGGCAGCTACCAGCAGATTCGTCTGTTGCTCGATACCGCGACGACCACGATCGTCTACACCGATTCCAACGGCGTCTCGCACAACGCGCCGCTAACCGTGCCGAGCGGCACCACCGGCGGCTTCGGTAATGCAAATAGCACCGATAGCGGCGATGGGACGGGGACGGCCGGTCTCAAAGTCAACGTCGGGTTGAACGCGCAGGCCGGGGGAACCTACGGGTTCGTGCTCGATTTCAATGCCGATCAATCCATCGTTGAAACCGGAAACGGCGCGTTCATGCTCAAGCCCGTCATCGTCGCGACGGAGCAGGCGACCTCGGGAAGCCTGAGCGGATCGGTCGTCAATCAAGCCGGGCAACCGGTTGTCGGCGCGGAGGTTGAGGCGCTGCAGGGCGGTACGGTCGTCAACAGCGGCGTTACCGATGCTAACGGCAACTACACGGTCAACGCGCTAGCGGCCGGAACGTATACGCTCGAAGTGCTCAATACCTATACGACGCTTGCCGGCGCCTCGGTTACCGCCGTCGGCTTCGACGCTTCGGTCGGAGCAACGCTCGCCGTTACGGCATCGGCAACCGTTACCGCCGGCGTGGTGATGACGGTCCCCGCCGATCAGCGACTAGTCCAACTGCACGAGCGGCGCGCCACCGCTCACGATATCGCCCTCGCGCACGAGGACGGTCTTGACGGTGGCGTCGCCGGCACTCTCGATGCGGTGTTCCATCTTCATCGCTTCCAGAACGATCAAGAGCGAGCGCGACGCAACGGCGTCGCCTTCGCGTACCGCGATCTTGACGATCTTTCCCGGCATCGGTGCGACGACGCTTCCGGCTCCCGCTACGGCGCCTGCGCTCGTTGAAGCGTCGGCAGACGGGGGCGCCGCAAAGCGTTGCGCGCCGTGCGCGCTTTCGCCGCGCGCGTGCAGTTCGCCCAAGCTCGCTTCGACGCGCTCGCCGTGCCGCCGGGCTACGAGTCTCCCGGTAAGATCGCCCTCCAGTTGCCAGGCGTCGGGTTGCGCGGTGGCGCTTGCAACCGTCTCGAAAACGGAGCCGTCGGCTTCCAGCCGTAGCGGTATGCCGATGCCGCCGATGCGCCACGGAGCCGCGCCGTCGAGCAGCATCGACGCAACCGCAAGCAGCTTTCGCTCGTCCGAGAGTTCGTGGCGAGAGAAGATCGATTCGTCGAGGTATTTCGTGAGAAAACTCGTGGTCGTATCGCCGTCGCGGAAGCCCTGGTTACGAGCGATCCATAGCAGCAGCGGCACGTTCGCGCGGACGCCGTCGATCGTGAAATCTTCAAGCGCGCGCTCCAACCGTGCGATCGCATGGGCGCGATCGCTGCCGAACACGATGAGCTTCGCGAGCATCGGGTCGTAGTAAACGCCGACTTCGCTCCCGGTGCGCACGCCCGAGTCGACGCGGATCCCCGGGCCCTGCGGCGGTGCCCATCGTTCGATCGTACCGATCGAGGGCAACATGTGGTTGGCGGGGTCTTCGGCGTAGATGCGCGTTTCGATCGCCCACCCGCGCGGGCGAACGTCGTCTTGCGAGAGCGTCAGCCGCTCCCCGTTCGCAATCCGCAGCTGCCAGTGCACCAAATCGATGCCGTAGACGAGTTCGGTAACCGGATGCTCCACTTGAAGCCGCGTGTTCATCTCCAAGAAGTAGAAGCGTCCGTCGCTATCGAGCATGAACTCAACGGTTCCGGCGTTGACGTATTCCACCGAGCGCGCGGCGCGCACGGCGGCCTCGCCCATTCGCGCGCGCAACTCGGGCGTCATCGCAACCGACGGCGCCTCTTCGACGATTTTTTGATGGCGCCGCTGGATCGAGCACTCGCGCTCGCCGATGTGAATGATGTTGCCGTGCGTATCACCCAGCACCTGGAATTCGATGTGTCGCGGATCGCGCAGATAGCGCTCCAGCAACACCGCGTCGTCGCCGAACGCGGCGAGCGCTTCGCGCTTGGCGGCGTCGAGCGCCTCGTCGAACTGCGCGAGCGCTTCAACCACGCGCATGCCGCGGCCGCCGCCGCCCGCGCTGGCTTTGATTAACAGCGGAAAGCCGATCTCGCCCGCCTGCGCGCGTAGCTGCGCGAGCGATTGATCGTCGCCTTCGTAGCCGGGGACGACCGGCACGTCGAATTCGCGTACCCGGCGCTTCGCATCGATCTTGCTGCCCATCGCCGACATCGCTTCGGGCGAGGGGCCCACGAACGTCAGCCCCGCCTTGCGAACCGCTGCGGCAAAGGAGGCGCGCTCGGAGAGAAATCCATAGCCCGGATGGACGGCGTCGGCATTCATGCCCACCGCCGCTGCGATGACCGCATCGATATCGAGATACGATTCCGTCGCGGGAGCCGGCCCGACGCAGCGCGCGTCGTCCATGAATTCGAGGTGGTAGGCGTGCTCGTCGGCCTGCGAATAGATGCCGAGCGGTACGATGTCCATTTCGCGCGCGGCGCGAGCGACGCGCACGGCAATCTCGCCGCGGTTCGCGATCAATAAGCGACGAATCACAGCGAGAAGCTCGCTTTACGCCGCTCGACGAAGGCGTAGAGCCCTTCTTGGCCCTCGGGAGTGATACGCTGCGCGGCGATGGCGCGGGCCGTAAGTTCGCGCGATGCGTCGTAACTCGCGGCGCGAACGTCGACGATCAACTGCTTCGCGGCTGAAACCGCGAGCGGCCCGGCGGTCAGCACTTCTTTCACGACGCGCTGCACGGCGCCATCAAGGCCGTCGGCCGGCACCACTTCGTGCACGAGGCCAATCTCCTTCGCGCGCGACGCGAGAAAGCGCTCGCCGGTAAGAAAGAGGGCGCGTGCGTACGACGCACCGATCTTCGCCAGTACGAACGGCGAGATGACCGCGGGAATGATGCCCAGCTTCACTTCGGTAAAACCGAAGACGGCGTCGTCGCTCGCGACGACGATATCGCAGACCGCGGCGAGGCCCGCGCCGCCGCCCAGTGCCGCGCCGTGTATGCGGCCGACGACCGGTTTGCGACAGCGATCGATCGCGCGAAACATATCGCTCATGCGCTCCGCGTCGGCGAGGTTTTCGTCGTACGAGAGATCGAGCGCGCCGCGCATCCAATGAATGTCGGCGCCTCCGCAGAACGACTTGCCCTCGCCCGCGAGCACGACCACCCGAACGTGCGGATCGTCGCAGAGGCGATCGAACGTTGCGCGCAATTCGCCGATGAGCTCGGCATTGAACGCATTACGCACGTCGGGGCGCGCAAGCGTCACCCGGGCGATTTCTTCGTCTATAGTCAGTGTCAGTGCAGGCATAGCGAGGGATTCGGGTTCTCGAAATCATCCGGGCTCGCCTTGGTGGCGTTATACTCCATGTATGGACCGGACAGTCTACCGCTACAACCTCGTCACGCGCCTCGCCCACTGGGTCTGGCTGATTGCTTTTTTGGTCCTGGTCTCGAGCGGGCTACAGATTTTCAACGCCGCCCCCTACCTGGACGCCTCGGACAAGAGCAGCCCCGCGCACCGCGTCCTTTCGATCGATTCGCCCGGCCAAGGCGTCGGGACGACGACGGTGTTCGGCCGCACCTTCACCACCACCGGGTGGCTGGGCTGGACCGACGACGGCATGGGCTCGCAGGGCGCGCGCGCCTTCCCGGGGTGGATCACGATTCCGGCGTACCAGGATCTGGCCGACGGCCGCCGCTGGCATTTCTTCTTCGCCTGGGTCGCATCGGTCTGCTGGCTTGCCTGGCTCGTCTCGAGTGCGCTGAAGGGCAATCTCGCCGAGATGATCTTGCGACCGAGCGATATCCCGAAACTGTGGCCGATGCAAGCGTATTACCTCAAGCTCCGCAAAGAGCCGCCTCCGCACGGCACCTACAATCCCTTGCAGAAAGCCGCATACACCTCGATCGGTTTGGTGATAACGCCGCTCGTCGTCCTCACCGGCCTCGCGCTTTCGCCCGGCATCGACGCGATCGCCGCGCCGCTCACGTGGGTGTTCGGCGGCCGCCAATTCGCGCGCTTGTGGCACTTCGCCGGCATGCTGCTGCTGATCGGATTCTTCGTCGTGCACACGTTTCAAGTGGCGACGCAAGGCCTCATCAATCAAATGCGCTCGATGGTTACCGGCTGGTACCGTCTAGGCGAACACGACGGAGTCGGCCCATGAATCGTAAACTCTTCCTCGCAAGCAGCATCTCTTCGGCCCTCGCCGCATGTTCGCCGATCGGCACCGCGCTCAATAACAATGCCGGTTTCCACCACTTCTTGGGTTCGGCGCAAGGCCTGAGCGAGGCCGTCATCGGTACGCACGGCCTCGCCCGCGAGTATCCCGAATCGGCGATCAGCAGCGTCTATCGCATCGACAGTCTGCCGACTCCCACCAGCGCGCGCTACATGGATCTGCTCGCCGGCGATTTCCGGGGCTATCGCCTCGTCGTCGACGGCGCCGTCGATCGCACGTCCACCTATACGCTCGCGCAATTGCGCGCGATGCCGCAACAAACGCAGATCACGCGCCACGACTGCGTCGAAGGATGGAGCGTTATCGGCAAATGGAGCGGCGTCCACTTGGGCGACATCGTCGCCGCCGCGCAACCGCGTGAAGATGCGCGCTACGTCGTCTTCCACTGCTTCGACCGCGACGACCAGGGCACGCAGTACTACGAGAGCCTCGACCTGCATCAGGCGATGCATCCGCAAGCGCTGTTGGGCCTGCGCCTCAACGGCGCGGACGTCGACGCCGATCACGGCGCGCCGGTGCGCCTGCGCGTTCCCACGCAACTCGGCTACAAGAGCGCGAAGTGGATCTCGCGCATCGAGGTCGTCGGCAGCTTCGCAAACATTGAGGGTGGCCACGGCGGCTACTGGGAAGACCAGGGCTACGAATGGTACGCGGGGATTTGACGAGCGGGTTTTCTCGTCGCGGATTGTGTTTGGTGGCGGGTGTTTGGCGGTGGGGTAGGCTACACCGTTGGGACGGGGACGCCCACTTTTTTCACATCGTGTGAAAAAAGTTGCTCCGTTCGTCGTCGCTCCCGCCATCCTGGCTCCGCTCCTCCCTCACAGGCCCCGCCCCAACGGCGTAGCCTACCCCGCCACCAAACCGACCTAATCACATCGCACCTGAGCGACGTACCCGCGCGCGTTTGATAAGAGGACGTTTCTGGGCGGCGACGCATTTCGCAATATTGCTATCGTGCGCTGTATTGGAGAGACAGGTTTATGCGTCGTACCGCCGTTACGTCGATGCTCGCGGTTGCAGCACTCGTCGGTTTGATCGGACTGAGTCGCGCGGCCGAACCGCCGCATGTTACGTTTGTGCCGAAGGCGCCGGGTACCGTGACGCAGAGTCAACTCGTGTATCTGAGCGGCGAAGGGACGCAGAGCCAGTGGCGCGGGGTCGCGAGCAAAAAGTACCTGGGCGCTTCGAGCGGCACGAAGTTCTATCAGTGGTATCTTTCTATCTACGCGATCGACGGATCGACGTATCATCTCAAGTATCGTTCGCCCGGCAACGGCGCCCCGCTCGACGTTGTTGAAAAGGCGCCTGGTTCACCGATGTGGTTTCCGATGCAAGATCTCTCCATTGTTGGAGCAGCGGAATTGATGCAGCCGAGCGTGCAACAGCTGGTCGTCCACTCGCATCAGACGGGGGCCGACTGCGGGACGGCGCATATTTCGGTTTTGGGATACGACAACGCAAGCGGCAAAGTCGTGCCTGAAGTCGTCGTGGACAACGGCTGCGAACTCCAGGCAAAAATTGTGCACGGCACGCAAGGCGATACGCTGTCGTTGACCGGCCCATACTATGGCCCGAAAGCGCCGTTGTGCTGCCCGACGAAACCGAAGGCGACCGCGACGCTAGCGTATCGAAACGGAAAATGGGTCGAAACGCCGCGATATTTCGATCTCTACGTCAAACGCTTTCCGGCGTTCTAGAGCGGGGCTAACCGCGCGAAACTAGACTTCGCATTCGGTTGGGATGACGGCTGCGGCGGAGCGGTGTTGGGAGAGGGCGATGAAGATGCCCACGATTACCAGCAGCGAGCCGCCGAGTTCGCGCAGGGTGAAATGCTCGCCGCCGAAAGCGACGCCGACTGCGACGGCGATGACCGGGACGATGAGCGATGAGAGCCCGACGATCCATGCCGCGATCCGTTGCAGCACCCACATGTTGAGGAAGAACGCGATGCCGCTCCCAAGGAGCGCAAGGTAGAGCAGCGATACGATGGACGGCGCGCTGAATGCGACGTGCCAGTTCGGGTGCTCGAAGGCGATGCCGGTTGTGCCGACGGCGATGCCCGCGATGAGCATGGCGGGGGGTAGCGTGAGCAGCGGTGCGTGCCTCGAATGGCGCTTCGCGTAGACGTTGGCGAAGGCGGAGCTTGCAGCGGCGCCGATGGCGGCGAGGGCGTAGAGCGGCGAGCCCTGAACTTGCGAAGCGAGTGAGATGAGTGCCACGCCCGCAAATGCGACCAACGCGCCAACCCAGATGCGCGGCGTCGTGCGCTCGTTCACGAGGGCTTGGCCCATGCCGAACATGAAGAACGGCAGCGTCCCGAACAGCACCGCGACGAGCCCGGAATCCAGGCGCGTCTCCGCGGTATACGTGAGCACGTAGTTTAAGCCGAACAGCATCACCGCAAGCACGAGCACCAGCTTCCACGGTACCTCGGAGAGGCGCCGCAGCTCCCCGCGCATCGCGGCGACGGCGTACAATGCCAAGCCGGCGATGAGGAATCGGAATCCGACGCCGGTGATCGGCGGGATGTAGTGCAGGTTGACTTTGATGACGAGCCAGGTCGTTCCCCAGATCGCGCACATGCCCGCATACGACAGAAAGACCGCGCTCCGCGCGCTTGCGATGGGCGCCGGCATTACATGCGGAAGATGCCGTAATGCGTCGTCGGGAGCGGCGCATTTGCGGCGGCATCCAAACCGATGGCGATCGCGCGACGCGTGTCGAGCGGGTCGATGATGCCGTCGTCCCAGAGCCGCGCGGTGGAGTAGTACGGGTTGCCTTCGCTCTCGTATTTAGCGAGGATCGGCGCTTCGAACGTATGGCGTTCGTCGTCGGTCATGGCGCCCTTTACGGTAGAGAGCACGCTGGCCGCCTGCGGGCCGCCCATCACGCTGATGCGCGCGTTCGGCCACATCCAGAGCTGGCGCGGCGAATACGCGCGGCCGCACATGCCGTAGTTGCCGGCGCCGAAGCTGCCGCCGATGACGACGGTGAATTTCGGCACCTCGGCGCAAGCGACGGCCGTCACCAATTTCGCACCGTCGCGCGCGATGCCGCCGTTTTCGTAGGCTTTGCCGACCATGAAGCCGGTGATGTTCTGCAGGAACAGGAGCGGCGTTCCGCGCTGCACGCAGAGTTCGATGAAGTGCGCGCCCTTGAGCGCGCTCTCGCTGAACAGAATGCCGTTGTTGGCGATGATGCCGATCGGGTGGCCTTCGATGTGCGCGAACCCGCACACGAGCGTGGTGCCGTAGCGCGCTTTGAATTCGTGGAACTCCGAATCGTCGACCAGGCGCGCGATGATCTCGCGCACGTCGTAGCCGGTGCGGCTATCCGACGGGATGATGCCGTAAATATCGCGCGGATCGTATTTCGGCGGGCGCGCTTCCTGGCGGTCCCATTGCTTGGGTAATTCGCGGTGCAGGTTGCGGACGATTTCGCGCACGATGCCCAGCGCGTGGACGTCGTCGTTGGCGAGGTGATCGGCTACGCCGGAGATACGCGTGTGCACGTCGGCGCCGCCGAGCTCTTCCGCCGTCACCTCTTCACCGGTGGCGGCCTTGACGAGCGGCGGTCCGCCCAAGAAAATCGTTCCGTTGCCTTTGACGATCACCGTTTCGTCGCTCATGGCCGGGACGTACGCGCCGCCCGCGGTGCACGAGCCCATCACGGCCGCGATCTGCGGAATGCGCTTACCCGACATGCGCGCCTGATTGTAAAAGATCCGCCCGAAATGGTCGCGGTCGGGAAACACGTCGGCCTGCAGCGGGAGAAACGCGCCGCCGGAATCTACCAAATAGATGCACGGAAGATGGTTTTGCTCGGCAATCTCTTGCGCGCGCAGATGCTTCTTTACCGTCATTGGGTAGTACGTGCCGCCTTTGACGGTGGCGTCGTTGGCGACGATGACGCAATGTTGTCCTTCCACCACGCCGATACCGGTGATGACGCCCGCGGCCGGCGAATCGCCTCCGTACATGCCGTTCGCCGCCAGCGCGGAGAGCTCCAAGAATGCGGATCCGGGGTCGATCAGCCGGTCAATACGCTCGCGCGCGGGGAGTTTGCCGCGTTTACGATGTTTGGCGACCGCTTCGGGGCCGCCGCCGGAGCGGACGGCGAGCAGTTGCTCGCGGAGGTCGTCCACCAAACCCTCGATGCGCGAGGCATTCTTCGCAAAGGATTCGGAGCGCCGGTCGAGGCGCGATTCTATCAGGGCCATCGGCCGCGCATTTCGGCGGCTTGCCCGCTGGGCCTCTCCCTAAGGAAACGATGAGGCCCAGCTTAAGCGCGCGTTAGACCTGCCCGCGAGTGCGATACAACGCCGGGAGCTTCCGTTACTCTAGCACTATGGCTACGATCGCAACCGCACAGGTCCGCCCGGCCGGGCATATCGAGGTATCGAAGGCGCTCGCGCCCTATCGAGGTCCGCTCGATCGGCGCTCGGCGGCGCACTTGCTGCGCCGAGCGGGTTTCGGCGGCACTTCGCAAGAGATCGCGCGCTACGCGTCGATGTCGCCGAGCTTTGCGGCAGAAACGCTAACGCACTTTGCGGATACGAGCCGGCTTCCGTCGCCGCCGGACGTGTACGACCCGCGCGCGGCGATGTTTGCGCTGCGCGGCGAGTTACGCGGGGCCGATAGCACGGCCAAGCGTCAAGCTCGCCAGAGCATCCGTCGCGAGATGGTGCGTTCGATTCTCTCGCTCCAAAACTGGTGGCTCGGCCGGATGCTCGCCACTCCGGCACCGCTGCAAGAGAAGATGACGTTCTTTCTGCACGGCCATTTCACGACCGCCGCCATTCAAAAAGGCGTGTGGCCGACGTACGTGTGGCAACAGAATCAGCTCTATCGCTCGAACGCGCTTGGGAATTTGCGCGATCTAACCCTTGCGGTGAGCAAGGATCCGGCGATGTTACTCTACCTCGATAACGCGCTGAACAACAAAGCCCATCCGAACGAAAATTACGCCCGCGAGTTGATGGAACTGTTCACGCTCGGCCACGGGAATTATACGGAAGAAGACGTCCGCCAATCGGCGCGCGCCTTCACCGGCTGGAGCCTGAATCGCAAAGCCGGAACATTTTTCGACAATCGACGGATCCACGACGACGGCGTGAAGACGTTTCTCGGCCGCAGCGGCAATTTCGACGGCACCGACATCGTGAACATCATCTACCAGCAGGCCGCTTGCCCGAAGTTCTGGGCGGAAAAGCTCTTAAGCGAGTTCGTTTACGGCAATCCCGAACCCGAACTCATCGAGCAGGTGGCCGCGCTGATTCATCGCCACGATTATACGTTGGCGCCGGTGATGTCGACGTTGCTGCAAAGCAACGTGTTCTACTCCGAACGCGCGTACCGCGCGCTGGTCAAGAGTCCGGTCGGATACGTCGTCGGGACGCACAAAGCGTTCGGCTTGGCCGCCATCGTCCCGGGGTCGCTCCCGGCCCTGCGCGCGATGGGACAAGTGCTCTTCTATCCGCCGAACGTCGCGGGTTGGCCGGGCGGTGCGGCATGGATCACCTCGCAGACGGTCATTTCGCGGCAAAACTTCGTCGCGCAGTTGGTGAATTCGAAAGCGATGCGTCAAGGCGCGTCGTGGATCGACGGCCTGCCGATGAACGCCGATACGTCCGCGCGTGCGCTCGTGGCGCAGGTTCTTCAGAACGACGTCCCGGCCCAAGCCTACGGCCAGCTCGTCGATTATCTGGACGGCGCCGGAACCTCCGCCCTCGGGCGCCTCTCTCCCGAGAATGCCGCCGAACGCGTGCGGGGCGCCGCGTACCTCACCATGGCGATGCCCGCCTACCAATTAAGCTAGCCCGGAAAGTTAGGATGAACGTGTTGAATCGTGGTCGGTTTTTGATCGGTGCTTTCAGCGGTATCGCCGTGGTGGCGAGTACCGATCACCTCTTCGCGCGGGCGCTCGCGGATGCGCCGTTGCCGGGCCTGCCGGGCGGCGAAGACCGCGTGCTGGTTTTGGTCAACCTGCAAGGCGGTAACGACGGGCTGAACTGCATCGTGCCCCACGGCAACGCGCTGTACTATCAGCAACGTCCCACCCTCGCGGTCCCGCAGTCGGACGTGCTGGCAATCGATAAGCAGATCGGCTTCAACCCGACGATGCGTTCGATGAAGGCGCTCTACGACAAAGGCCAGGTGGCGGTGGTGCAGGGCGTCGGCTACCCGAACCCCGATCACTCGCACTTTCGCTCGACGGAGATTTGGCAGACGGCCGCACCGGCGACCTACGAGCACACGGGCTGGCTCGGTCGCTATCTCGACGACGCGAATCTGCCGAGCGACAACCTGTTCAACGGTATCGCGCTCGCGCAAGTATTACCCGAGGCACTCATTTCAAGCAAGGTGGATGTCCCCGCGGTCGCACAGCTCGGCGGATACGGCCTCATTAGCGATCGCAACCGCTACGCGCGTGCCACCTACGGCCAACTCGTCCGCGACAATCGCTTTCCTTTTACATCGCCATATCTCGCGCACATTGCCGAAGTCGAAGATGACGCGCAGCGCGGATCGGAGGAATTGCCGCAACTCGTCGCCGGCTATAAAACGGATGCCGCCTACCCTGCAACGCCGCTCGGGCGCAGCCTCGCGCTCGCCGCGCAGATCGTCGGCAGCCGCACCGGCACGCGCGTACTGTACGTGCAGCACGGCTCGTACGATACGCACGTGAGCCAAAAGGGCACCCAAGACCGGCTGCTGGGCGAACTCTCCGACGCGACCAAAGCCTTTTACGACGATCTCGCCGCTCACGGCAACGACAAGCGCGTTCTGATGATGACCTTCAGCGAGTTCGGCCGTCGCAACGCCGAGAACGGCAGCAACGGTACCGACCACGGCGAGGCGTCGCCGCTCTTCCTCATCGGCGGCGGCGTGAAAGGCGGCGTATACGGCACCTATCCGGACCTCGCCGAGAACAATATGGGCAACCTGCGCTTTTCGACCGATTTCCGGAACGTCTACGCGACCGTGCTCGAGCGCTGGCTGGGGCGGCCCTCGCAAAAAATCCTCGCCGGAGATTTCCCCACCATAGCCGCCCTTGGGTAGGTGCCACCTTCCGGTGCGAGGCCCGATAAATCTCGCAGGTTAAGTTTCCGTTAAAGCCAAAACATCGCCGGGTTGCAGGGCCATGGTTCCAATGGCCCACTTCTCGGAAGGATGAGCCGTACGGGTGGAGTGTATGGTGGGCAGTACTTGGGCTACGCTCCTTTGGAGCGGGCCGCTATGATCGATGCGTCCGTCTTAGCGCCGCGCGAGAGCGGGCTGCCGCCGCGCGGGATGCCGAAGAACTATCTGATGGCGTGGCTCCTGGTCATGCTCAAAGATTACAATCTGCACGGCTACGAGATCATGAAGAATCTCAAGGAGAAGTTCGACGTGGTCACCGATCCGGCGACGGTGTATCGGGCGCTCCGGCAACTCGAACGGGACGGGCACATCTCGTCCTGGTGGGATCCCAAGGAGCAGGGGCCGGCCCGTCGCATCTACACGATAACCGATAGCGGGTGCACGGCCTTGCGGCAGTGGAACATCGCGCTCGAACAATACCGTCTGAATTTGGATCAGTTTTTCGATCTTTATGCGAGCAAACACGAACCGTTGGTGGAGCGCACCTCCGCGTAGACAGCGGGGCCCCCTCTGAACTCCATCCTGTTCCTTGGTAGCGGCGGCGCCCGCTTTGTCGTGGCGCGGCAGCTCCGGGCCTCCGGCGGTATGTGGCTCCGCTTGGGAACCACCCAGATCCACGTCGATCCCGGCCCCGGAGCGCTCGTCCGAGCGCTCTCGCACGTGCCTCCCTGTAATCCGCGCGAACTCGATGCGATCGTCCTCTCGCACAAACACCTCGACCATGCCGGAGACGTCAATGCGATCATCGAGGCGATGACCGCCGGTGGTTTCCGGCGCCGCGGCGCGCTCTTGTGTCCACCGGATGCCGTGGAGAGCGAACCGACGGTCCTTCCGTACGCGCAAAAGTTCGTCGAGCGTATCGAACGCTTGCATGCGCACGATGGGCCCTACCACATCGGCGACGTTGAATTGCGCACCTCGATCGAACACATTCATGCGGTGCAAACGTTCGGCCTACACTTCCGCCACGGCGATCTGCGAGTCTCGTATCTCCCTTGCGGGCGCTACTTCGACGGCTTGGCACAGGACTATGCGGCGGCGCAACCGGACGTGCTGGTGATCAACGTGCTCCGCTATCGCGATACGATGGACGCCGACCACCTCACCTGGGACGGTGCGCGCTCGATCGTCGAAGCCGTGCGTCCGAAGGTCGCGATCTTTCAGCACTTCGGCACGAAAATGCTCGAACAGAACCCCGCCCGCCTCGCGCAGGAGATCGAAGACGATTTCGGCATCCGCGCCATCGCCGCGTACGACGGCTTAGAAGTCGATCTCGATACGGAGGTTGCTACCGTTGACGTTTGATGTCGTTCGCGCCGGCCCGGATGCCGTCGCCCCATTCTATCGCGCGCACGAGCGCGAAGCGCTAAAAACCTTTTACGCCTTCTCGGTGATTTGGCACGAGCAGAGTTACGATTTCGTCGCGCTCGACGGCGAGACGATGCTGGGCGCGGCAACGATCCGCGTCGCCGCCTCGCTCGCGCACGTGGAACGCATCATCGTTCTCCCCGAATCGCGTCGCGCCGGAATCGGCCGCGCATTGCTCGCGAACGCCGCCGATGTCGCGAACTACTACAACTGCCACAAAATGACGACGATGGTGCCGCATCTCGGTGAAGCGCAACGGTTCTTCGAAGCCTGCGATTATCGCTCGGAAGCGGTGCTTCCGCAGCACACGTTCAAGCTCGACATGGCGGTGATGCGCAAGTTCCTCCTGTAATACGTCGCGATTTGTCATGTTTGTGGCTGGCTGTTTTATTTTCTTGATAATCTAACTTCGGTTACTTCCTTGCCGATAGAGTAAGCAATCTGCTCTTCGTGCGAGGCATCATGTTGTCTAAACACTATGTCGGTGTTTTCTTTTTATGTGTAACGGCGGCGCTCGTCAGCGGCTGCTCCGGAGATAATCCGCGGGTTCTCAATCCTTCGGCGATCGCTGCGAGCGCATCGGTAACCGGTCCGGTGACCGCTGCCGGCAGCGCGCTTGCGCTTTCGCCGCTCACCACGGGCGTAGCCGTGACGGCAACCCTCGGCGCGGCGCCGGCCGTGGCGAGCGGCACGACGGTGACCCTGACGGAGAGCACGGTTTCGCCTGTTGGGCTGCCGACGCTGCAAGGATTAACGCGCCGCCCCGAAGCTGGCACGGTCTCGGATACGCCGCTGGTCTATATTGAAGCCGTGTTCTCGAATACGGTCACGATGAACGGCCAGTTGGGCTTCACAACTCCGCTCCCTAGCGGCAGTAATCCGAATGCGGGCCCCTACTATGTTGCGGCCCTTCCGCTCGGTGCGACGCCCGCATGGTCCCTGGCAATCGAAGGCCCCGGCGTTGTTTCCGGTACGACGGTAAGCTTTACGCCACCCGCCGCGCAGATAACGTTCGCCGCAAGCACGCCGTACTATTACGTCATCTATCAGGCTGTCGGCGGCAGTATCGCCACGCCGTCACCGTCACCCTCACCAACAACGGCTCCCACACCGACGCCCACGCCGGCTCCGCTGGCGGTATCGCCGGCGAGTTTGAGCTTTACGGCTAGCGGCGCGAGCTATGCGCAGACTTTCGCGGCGAGTGAATCCGGTTACACCGGTGCGTTCACCGAGACCGATACGTGTAATCCGGGTACGGCAATCGCGACCGTCTCGGCGGCAAGCGGCCCGGGACCCACGGCAACCTTCACGGTGACGCCGCAGAGCGCCGGCTCGTGTGTGGTCACCGTTCACGATACGAACGGCCAGACGAGTACGGTCACTATCGGCGTGACGATCACGCAAGGAGGCGTTAACTAATGCGATTCACCGCAGCGAGTCTTGCGTGTACAGCCCTGCTATTAGCCGGTTGCGGTGGAGGGGGCGGCGTAAGTTCCCCATCTTCCGTCGCGCCGGTATTGCCCACGCTGAGCGGCAAGTCCACGGCCCAGGTTTCGATCGTCATCCCGCCCAAAGCGTCTTCATCCGCGCGCGGCATAAAGCCGGCGTATGTTTCGCCTTCAACACAGTCGATTACGGTGCAGGTGGACAGCGCTACCCCAACCATTCAAAATCTTTCGCCCACGTCGCCGAATTGCACCAACGCCGGTGCCGCCTACCCGATCGATTGCACCGTGCCGGTGAGCGCGACGGCGGGCGCGCACACGGTAACCTTCAACACGTTCGACCAACCCAATGCGACCGGGAGCAGCCTCTCGACCAACAGCATCCCGGTGACGTTCGTGGCGGGGCAGAACCCCACGATTCCGGTCGCGCTGGCCGGAGTTCCCCACTCGTTTTATGCCGCTCCGCTGGGGACGGCGCTGTTCACGGGAAGCCTGACCGCAGGCTTCGGATTCGTGCCCGGCTCGCAGTCGATCCTGGTCGCGGCGCTTGACGCAGACGGCAACTTCATCCTCGGCCCCGGAGCGCCGGCACTGGCCGTAACGGTCAGCGGAGCCACCGCAGGTTCGGGCATCGCGATCTCGGCCGCGAGCGCGAGCAACCCGAATCAATTCACGCTTACGGCCACGGGCTACGGAAGCGCAACGCTCGCACTTTCGGCGACGCCTGCCTCAAGTTTGGCCGGCAGTCCGCTCACCGCCAACGCCGCGCTGGTGACCGGGCCGGACGCGACAACACTCGCCGGCAATGCTGTTGCGGGCTTTGCGGACGGTACGGGAGCGAGTGCGAGTTTTAACTATCCAAGCTTTTTGGCGTACGATAGTGCGAATGGCAATCTCTACGTTACGGACGCAAATAACTGCGAAATCCGTCAGGTTACGTCGGGCGGGGTCGTTACGACGATAGCCGGCAGCACGAGCTGCGGTATCGCCGACGGGACCGGGCCGAGCGCGAGTTTTAACAGTCCACAAGGCATCGCCTACGATAGCGCCAACGGCGACCTGTATGTCACCGATACGGGTAATTGTAACGTTCGGCAAGTAACGACGGCCGGTGCTGTGGTGACAATAGCCGGAGGCCTTAGTGGCAGGCACTCATGCGGTTCCCTAGATGCGACCGGTACGAGCGCCCGGTTTAATTATCCCTCGGGAATCGCCTACGATGGCGCTAACGGCGACCTCTATGTCACCGATTGGAATAATTGTGAGATCCGGCAAGTAACCACGGCCGGTGTTGTGACGACAATAGCCGGCAGCACGAGTTGCGGTTCCGCAAACGGGACCGGAACGAGCGCCAGCTTTTATTCTCCAGTGGGAATCGCCTACGATAGCGCCAACGGCGACCTATACGTTACGGACTATGGTAACTGCGAGATCCGCCAGGTTACGGCGGCCGGGGTCGTGACGACCGTAGCCGGCAGCACGAGTTGTGGTTCCGCAGACGGGACCGGCGCGAGCGCCAGCTTTAACCGTCCATCTGGAATCGTCTACGATGGCGCGACCGGCGACCTGTATGTCACCGACACAGCGAACAACACCATTCGCCGGGTAACCACCGCCGGTGCCGTTACGACCATCGCGGGTGAGGCGAACTCCACGCTCGGGTTCGCAGACGGCATAGGTGCGAACGCGCGGTTCAGTAATCCCGCCGGTATCGAATACGATCCTGCCAACGGCCTGCTCTACATTACAGATTCAAACAATAATGCAATTCGGGAGATGCAACTATGAAGCGCTTAACGCATGCCACTCTGCTGGGATTGGCGTTGAGCCTCGCAGCGTGCGGAGGTGGCGCAGGCGGGTCGGC
>Ga0207416_1001226_pt1 | contig 36011 bp, 26 predicted proteins | sample PaiPotPPM11metaG_FD_184107 | JGI IMG/M metagenome (GOLD analysis project Ga0207416, IMG submission 184107) | Iron sulfur acid spring bacterial and archeal communities from Banff, Canada, to study Microbial Dark Matter (Phase II) - Paint Pots PPM... ...
CCTCCATCCCGGAGACATGCAGCACTTTGCGGTGCAAGGTGGCGGATCAATGGTGACGTCCGCCTTGCCATTTACTTGCCCATCAGTTTCGCTGGTGGCCTGCACCATGAAAGTGCCTGCACTGTCTCCAGCCTTATAAGTGCCGTCGCTGCTGATGGAACCGCCGGTGGCGCTCCAGCTCACAGCGAGTTTCGACCCTCCGCCACCTTGCACCGCAAAGTGCTGCATGTCTCCGGGATGGAGGACTGCAGTGAGCGGTGTGACCGCGAGGGCGATCCGAGCTACGCCAGGAGGCAGTCCACTGCGCAGCCCGGTACCCCCACACCCCACGCCCAATAGAGCCAAACACATCATCATCCACGTTTTCAAATCGTTCCTCCTTCGGATTGCCGTCCGAGAAGAGTAACGACGCTGGATGACGAACGAGATCGAGGAAAACGCTGAGACCCGCTACTGAAAGACACGAGTCGCCGGGTCTCTCACCGCCGCGTCATCAAGACGCGGCACGCGAAGTCGGCGTGTCGCATACCGAGGCGAGGCTGGGCCTGCCGCAGCATCGCCGCCACTGCTACACTTCCTGCTATGTCGCGCATGCGGGTGGGCGTGTTATTCGGCGGGCGCAGCGGAGAGCACGAGGTGTCGTTGCTTTCGGCGGCTTCAGTGATGGCTGCGCTGGATCGGCGGCTATACGACGTCATCCCGATCGGGATTGACAAGCAGGGACGCTGGCGGCGCGGCACCTCCAGCCAGTCGAGGGATCCGGCGGGTGTTTTACTGCGCGGCACTCCGTTCATCCTGCCGCCGGTTCCAGCGCATCTCCTGCCCCAACGTGGCGCCGGGTTGGTCAACCCGCGCCTCGACGTCGTGCTGCCCATTTTGCACGGCACGTTCGGCGAAGACGGAACCGTGCAGGGATTGCTGGAGATGAGCGGCATCCCTTATGTCGGCGCCGGCGTGCTGGGCTCGGCGGCATCCATGGACAAGGACGTCATGAAACGCCTGTTCCGCGATGCGGGCCTGCCCGTCGTTCCTTTTGTTGTAGCGCGGCGGCGCACCTGGGAGACCTCGCCCGCCGCCCTGCTGCGCCGCATCACTACCGCGCTCCCGTTTCCCCTGTTCGTCAAGCCCGCCAATCTCGGCTCCTCGGTGGGCATCAGCAAGGTCAATCGACGTGGCGAACTGGGGCCCGCCCTCAACGAGGCGGCGCGCTATGATGAAAAACTTGTCGTCGAGCAGGGGGTTGATGCCCGCGAGTTCGAGTGCTCCGTGCTGGGGAATGACGAACCGGTAGCCTCGGTGCCCGGCGAAGTGCGCCCCGGCAAGGAGTTCTACAGTTACGAGGCCAAGTACCTCGAACCGGGTTCGTCGACCGTCATTCCCGCCCCCATCCCTCCGGCGCTCGCACGCCAGGTGCAACGCCTCGCGGTACGCGCCTTCCGCGCGGTGGACGCATGCGGGTTGGCACGTGTCGATTTCTTCTATGTTCCCCGCACGCGGCAGCTTTTTTTAAATGAGATCAACACCATGCCGGGCTTCACCGCGATCAGCATGTTCCCCAAAATGTGGGAAGCCAGCGGTCTGAGTTACCCGAAGCTGCTTGATCGCATGATCGCGCTCGCCTTGGAACGCGCCCGGGAGCGCGCCCGCAACCACTATGCGCGGGGATGACCCGCGGGTCGCGCTCGCTTCTACTTGCCCGCTCTCAGCAACTGCATGACGAACTGCAGATCCTTCCACGCCTCGCGCTTCTGGCTGGGATCGCGCAACAAGTACGCGGGGTGATAGGTCACGACCAATTGCGTGGCGCCACTTCCGAGCTGCAACGGATGCGCGTGGCCGCGCAGGGGACCAAGGGCACTCTTGCGGCCCAGCAGGTTCTGGGCCGCGGTGGCCCCCAGGGCGCAGACTACCCGTGGCCGGATGGCGGCCAACTGCCGGAAGAGGAATGGCGTGCAGGCCGCGCATTCATCAGTTTCGGGAGTCCGGTTGGACGGCGGCCGACACTTGACCACATTGCAGATATAGACGTCCTCGCGCCGCAGCCCCATGCCTTTCTGAATCATGTCGGTCAGCAGTTGTCCGGCGCGGCCGACGAAGGGCATGCCCTGCTCATCCTCGTCGGCGCCGGGTCCTTCGCCCACAAAAACCAGCTCGGCATCCGGGCTGCCGGAGCCGTACACGATATGGTGGCGGCCCACATGCAGCTTGCAGCGCTTGCAATCACCAAGGTCCTCGCGAATGACCAGCAACTCCCCACCGGCCTGACCCTGGGGAAGCGGGGCGCGCGCCGGCGCCGGCGCGACCTGCGGTTCCCGCGCCGGCTCGATCGCGTTGGCCGATCGCATCTCGGAGGTGGGACGGGAACTCGTCGCGTCGAAGCGATCCGGAGTCCCCTGTCTTGCGGTCATCGCAGGCGGCAGGTCCGCACGCATCAATGGCATCGCAATGCGGACCGCATCAATGCCCAGTGCTCTCTGGAAGCGCAGGTATTCGGCCAGATGACGGCGGGCCTGTTCATTCATGGTCAGTGCGTGATCGGCACGCGGGTGGACTGCAGTGCTTCGATGGCGTTCCAGACGGCGGCCGCGATTTCCGCCTTTGTCGTCCGGGGGATCTCTGTTTCGCCGTGCGCGGAGATCAACGTCACCGCATTATGCCCGACGTCAAAGCCGCAATCGGAACGTCCGACGTCGTTCAATACGATCAGGTCGGCACGCTTGGCATGCCGTTTCATGTGCCCGGCGGCGAGCATTGCCGCCGCCTCGCCGGTTTCAGCGGCAAAACCGACCACCAATTGCCGCTGCTTGCGACGACCGCACTCGGCCAGGATGTCACGGGTCGGCGCCAGCTCGAGCGTGAGCGGCTCCCCCCGCTTTTTCACTTTCTGCGTGGCCGGCCGCAACGGGGTATAGTCCGCCACGGCCGCCGCGCAGACCACGATGTCGGCTTGCTCAAAGCGGGCGTCCACCGCAGCAGCCATCTCCGCGGCGCTGGTGACCGGCACAAGTTCAACCCCGGCGGGCGCCTGCAGCGCGGTGGGACCGCTGATCAGAATGACGCGCGCGCCACGCGCGTGCGCCACCTCGGCCAATGCGTATCCCATGCGACCGCTGGACCGGTTGCTCAGATAACGCGCGGGATCAATCGCCTCGCGCGTGGGGCCCGCGGTAACCAAAACCGTGCGTCCGCCCAGGCTGCCTTCCTGCCGTCGCGCCGAACCTGAGGCTGCCAGAGTGGCCGCGACGATCGTGTCCAATTCGGCCAGGCGGCCGCTGCCGACCATGCCGCATGCCAGGTAGCCTGCGCCCGGTTCAACCACCGTCACGCCGCGGGCACGCAACGTTGCGATATTGGCCTGGGTAGCTGGATGCTGCCACATGTTCACATTCATGGCCGGTGCGATGACGACCGGCGCCGTGGTCGCAAGGTAGAGGGTGGTCAGGAAATCGTCAGCCAGCCCTTGGGAGAAACGGGCCAGGAGGTTGGCCGTGGCGGGAGCGACGACAAGCACGTCCGCGTTCTGCGCGACCGCAATGTGTTCGATGGCGCTTACGCGCAGCATGTCGGCGACCGCGGCCGCAGCTTCGCCGCCCTCGGACGTCTCCTCCCCCGCCGGGGGCTCGCCCGAAAACATCTCGGTGATGACCTTTTCCGAGGTGAGCGCCGCAAACGTAAGCGGGCGGACGAACTCCTGTGCGTGGCGCGTCATGACGACCTGAACGGTACACTGCTGTTGTTGCAGCAAACGCACCAATTCCGCCGCCTTATAAACGGCAACGCCGCCGCTCACTCCGAGAACGACCCGCATCGAATGGCGCCTCCGGACGGTGCGCGACGTCCAGCCGGGGAGCTGCTCCCCTCGTCATCCCGTTGGTTCTCTCCGGGCTTGAATTCGCCGCGCGCTGCAATGGATCAGCTTCTGGTCTAGCGCTTGGGCGCGGGTTTCTGTTCGAGCGTCGTGGCGAAGCCGGTCTCGTTGTTCGGCAGCTCGGGAATGATGTAATCCAATAGCCCCGCAAACGCCTCGTCCTGCGCGATCTTGGTGGGCTTGCGCGAGGAGGAATTCACCATGGGTCGCGCCCCGTTCTGGATCTTGCGTGCCCGACGCGAGATGACGTGAACGAACTGATAACGACTGGGAATGTGCTCAATGCTGACAATCGGATCCATGCTCACCTCATGCCGGCCACTTTGGCCCGGTGGCCTCCAGCAGCGCGACTTAAAAACCCGGACTTAAACCCTTACCGTCGCGATCCCGAAAGAATGCAATACCGGCGCCAAACGTTCAGCCACCCGGAACTGCAGGCACTCTTCCGCCAAACGCTCCAAACGGAAGCGCTCGGCCGCCGGCATCCGGCTTTCTTGCAGGACCTTCGGCCAGCCCCGTCTCCGTGCCCGTTCCACCAGAACAATGGCTTGCAACCGCTCCACCGAACGCGGCAGCTCATCGTTGATCAGGACGTACTGGTATTCATTATACGCGGCGATCTCCCGGGATGCATCCCGCAGGCGGTGTTCGATGACCTCGGGGGTGTCCAAGCCGCGGTTCCTGAGCCGCCAAGCCAGCGTGTCGCGGTCCGGTGGGGCGATGAAAATGCTCACCGTCCCCGCATGCCGCTGCCGTACCTGCGCCGCTCCCTGCACGTCGATATCGAGCACCAGATCGGCGCCGCGACGTCGGGCATCTTCGAGAAAGCTCCAAGCGGTGCCGTAGTAGTTGCCGAAGACCTCGGCGTATTCGAGGAAGTCGCCATCGGCCAACATCCGCTTGAATTCCTCGCGGCTGATGAAGAAATACTCGCGGCCATGTTCCTCACTGCCCCGCGAGGGACGGGTGGTGTAGGAGATGGAAAATTCCAGACCCGGCACCAACCGGAACAGTTCTCCGACCAGGGTGCTCTTACCCGAACCCGAGGGCGCGGAAATCAAGAACAGGCAGGAGGCCGCTTCCGGCGTGATCGAAGCCGCGCGCTTGTGCATGGGTTCTGGCATGGCGGCATCCGCGCTACTCAAGGTTCTGCACCTGCTCGCGCAGTTTTTCGATCTCCGCTTTCATGACAACACCCAGCTCGGAAATGCGCAACCCGCCCGCCGCCACGCCGGCAGTCTTCGCGAGCAGTGTATTGACCTCGCGATTGAGCTCCTGCAGGAGGAAATCGAGTTTTTTGCCAACTTCGCCGCCGGCGTCGAGAAAGGCGGCAAAGAGCGTCAAGTGGGCACGCAAGCGCGTGAGTTCCTCGCTGACATCGCTGCGCTCGGCCAGCAGTGCCGCCTCCTGCACGAGGCGCTCCTCCGGAACGCCGGGACCGACGAGTTCCAGGAGGCGGCGTTGCAATCGCGCAAAAACCCCTGCCTGCAAGACCTCGCGGGCCCCATGGATCTCGTCCGCCGCCGCGCCCAGCCGTTGCAGGCGGGCGCGCAAGTCGGCGACCAAGGCGGCGCCTTCACCGGCGCGGACGCGGTTCAGTTCCTGCAGCGCCCGATCCAGCACCTCGACGACCAGTTCTTGCAACCGGACGTCCGGAGCCGCGGGAGGGGCGCCGCCGTTGCCCCCGACGGTGGCCAGCACGCCCGGCAAGCGCAATACCTGGTTGGGATCTGCCATCAGCTCGGGGTGACCCATCTGCGCCGTAATGGCGGCAAAAGCGGCCAAATATGACGCAACCTGCGTTGAGTCAAGCTGCAGTTCCGCCGTTTTGACCCGTTCCACCCCGCAGCTCACGTCCAAATGGCCGCGCATGATGTGGCGCTTGATGCGCTTTTCGAGAGCCGATGACAACGGCTCGAGTTCCGGACCCAGCCGGAACTGCAAGTCGAGAAAACGGTGGTTGACGCTCTTGAGCGTCACCCACACATCCATCCCCTCTTCTGCCTGCCGCGCCTGCGCGTAACCGGTCATGGAACGCACCGGAGTCTGCCCGGTGACATACGTAGCCTTGGGGATGAATTCATGCAAGGGTGCAGCGCTCCTGGACGCCGTCGTTGACCACCGTCACTTCCCCGCCTCAACCACGCCGGCAAACTGCAGGTCATAAAGTCGGCGGTAAGCTCCATTGCGAGCCATCAATTCGTCGTGACCACCCACCTCAATGATGCGCCCACCGTCGAGCACCACGATGCGGCTGGCATTGCGAATGGTCGAGAGCCGGTGCGCGATCACGAAAACCGTGCGATTCGACATCAGGTTGCCGAGCGCACGCTGCACCAGGTTCTCGCTCTCGGTGTCGAGTGCGGAGGTGGCCTCATCCAACAGCAGGATGGGTGCATCCTTCAGCAAAGCCCGGGCAATGGCGATGCGCTGGCGCTGGCCCCCCGAAAGACGCTGTCCGCGCTCGCCCAGCAGGGTGGCATAACCTTGTGGCATTTCGCGGATAAACTCGTCCGCCATGGCCGCCTGTGCCGCGTGCTGGATGCGTGATTGCGACACTTCGTGGCTGCCGTAGGCGATGTTGTTGCCCGCGGTGTCGTCGAAAAGAATCGTATCCTGCGTCACGTAGGCGATCTGTTCCCGCAGCGAGGTGAGCGTCAGATCGCGCACGTCGTGACCGTCAATCAACACCCGACCCGCCGTCACATCGAAAAAACGTGGGATGAGGTTCACCAGCGTGGTCTTGCCGGCGCCACTGGAACCGACGAGCGCCACGACCTCGCCCCGCTTCACTTCGAAGTCCAGGTCCTCGAGCACGGTCTGGCCGGTCTCGTACGCGAAACTGACATATTCGAAGCGCACCGCGGTGCGAAAGCGACGGAGCCGGCGCGCTCCGGGGCGTTCCCGCACTTCCTCGTCCACATCCATGTAGGCAAAGACAGTCTGTGCCGACCCCATGGCCTGCTGGAAGCTGTTGTAAATGCCCGACATGCGGCGCAGCGGCTCATAGAGCTTGAAGAGGGTATAGAGGAATGCCAGGATGGTGCCGGCCGACATCTCGCCGCGGCTGATCGCCCCACGTCCATAGAGAAAAAAGAGGACAAAGGTGATCGTCGCCAACACTTCCATGAGCGGTGAGCTGATCCCCTGCTGCTTGATGTAGCGCAGGTTGGCGCGGAAGAGGCGCAGCGCCGCCAGCCGAAAGCGCGCAATCTCCCGGAACTCCATGTTGAAGGCTTTGACGATGCGGTTCCCGGTGATGGTCTCGTGCAGAATGTGCTGCACATCCGCGAGCTGGTCCTGCCCCTTGCGCGTCGAGCGTCGCACCTTGCGGCCCAGCCGGACCGTCGGGATGATCACCAGCGGCGTCAACGCCAGCGAGGCCAACGTCAGCCTCCAATTGAGCAGGATCAACACCGTCGCCATGGCCAGCAGTGTGAAGACCTGCTGTAACGCGTCCGCCAAGCTGTGCGACGCGGCGGTCTGCACCCGGTCGATGTCATTGATGGCGGTGGACATCAGCTTGCCGGTTGAGTGCTTGTGAAAAAATGCCGCCGACTGGTTGATGATCTTCTCGTAAAGCGCATTGCGCAGATCGGTGACCACGCCGAAGCCGACGTAATTGATGAGATAGGTGCCGAAGTACTCTGCCACGCACTTCACGACCACCACCATCACCAGCGCCAGCGAGACCATCGAGCCCGGGTTGTGGGAAACCCAGTGCGGAAACAGATTGTCAAGGTAGAGGTGAGGGTGATGGGAATGCCATGCCACCTTCTCCAACAGATCAATACGGCCGCCGCCCGTCTCCGGGTGCAGGACGCGGTCCACCACCGGCCCGATCAGCAGCGCAAGCGCGCCCTCCATCATGCCCGCCCCCGCCATCAACACCACCGCAGCCGTGAATTGGCCGGTAAAATGCCGGATGAGCTTCAGCAGACGGAAGATATCGCGCATGGTGGCAGGGCACTCGGGGGTCGGCTACGAGAAGAACTGTTGCGATGGTAGCACCGGCGTCCCAGACCGGCCCAGAGCCGGCGGGGCGCTCTTGGACTGATGCAAAAGACTGGCACTGCTGCCCCGCGCGGGCAGATCAGGCGGCGATGGGCGCGCCGCGCTAAACCTCATGCTCCGCTTCAATGCCGCGGCATGTCGCGGTGGGTGAGACGGGCATCAAAGCCGTCCTTCTTGAGGGCCTTCCGGATCTCTTCCGCCATCATCACTGAGCGGTGCTGTCCTCCGGTACATCCGATGGCGATGGTTAAGTAGCTCTTCCCTTCACCGATGTAATGAGGGATCAGGAAGTGCAGCAGCTCGGTGACCCGCGCCAGGAACTCCCGGCTCTGGGGAAAGGAACGGATGTATTTGGCGACCTGCGGGTCGCGGCCGGTGCGGTGGCGGAACTCCGGGACGAAATGGGGGTTGGGCAGGAAGCGCACGTCGAACACCAGATCGGCGTCGGGCGGCACACCGTGGCGGTACCCGAAGCTGGTGACTGCGACGCCCAACGCGTGCGAAGAATCCGGGTGCACCACCTTGTCGGTGACATAAGCGCGCAACTCATGAACATTGAAACGCGAGGTGTCGACCACCAGATCGGCGGCTTCGCGAATGCGGGCCAGGACTCGGCGTTCAGCGGCGATTCCTTGCAGGATGCTGGCTTTGGCACCCAGCGGGTGCGGTCGCCGCGTCTCACTGAAGCGTCGCAGCAGAGACTGGTCGCTCGCTTCGAGGAACAACAGCGTCACGCGCAGCTTGCCCTTGCGGAGCCGCTGGAGCTGATCGGGAAGCGTCTCCAGCCGCTGTCCTTCGCGGATGTCGATGACGAGCGCAGCGCGTGTGATCTCAGCCGGGGGCTGGATGAGGGCGGCGAACTTGGGTAGTAGATCAACCGGCAGATTGTCGACGCAGTAGTAGCCGGAATCCTCGAAGACCTTAAGGACCGACCCTTTGCCGGAACCGCTCAGGCCGGTGATGACGACCAAGTGGCCCTCGGCCGCGGGTTCTGCGTTCGGAAGCGCCCTGTGTCGGGGGCGCTGGCGGGCGCCGGCCTTCACTGCGGTGGCTGCACGCTGGGTGACGATGATGATCCTCCGGAATGCCTTTCCAGTATAGGCGCTGGCGTCCTCCACGCTCCCTTTTGCGGACGCACCGGGGTGCCGCCCGCGCAACCCCGCTCGCGGATTAATGCCGCACCGATCTCATCCCTTGCGGCGTCTGCGATGGGTGGAGGGGATATGCATGTCTTCACGATACTTGGCGACGGTGCGCCGCGTCACGTCGATGCCCTGCGCGCGCAGCCGGTCGGTGATGGCATCGTCGGTCAGCGGATGGCACGGGTCCTCGTCCTCGATCATCTTCTTCACACGGCGCTTCAGGATGACCAGCGAGGTGTCGGCGCCCTGTGCGCCCTGCACGGCCTCACTAAAGAAGGTGCGCAGTTCCATCACTCCTTGTGGCGTATGCGCGTACTTGTTCGACACGGCACGGCTGACGGTGGAGGGATGAACGCCGATCTCCTCCGCCACATCCTTGATCATCATCGGCCGCAGGTGGTCGAGACCGTGGTCGAGACACTCCGGCTGGCGGGCGATGATGACGTGGCACACCCGCGCGATGGTCTGCTTGCGTTGCTCCAGGTTACGCAGGAACTGGATGGCGCTGCTGTAGCGATCGCGGATGTAATGCGCCACGTCGCGCTGGCTGCGATCCCATTTCATGGCGCGATACTGGCGATTGAGCCGCAGTTGCGGCAGTCCATCGTCGTTGGTGACCACGCGGTAGCGGTTTTCGCAGTCCATCTGGCCGCAGATGGAGCAGGGCTGTGCCCGTCCCTTGACGAAAAAGATGTCGGGCTCGATCACGCGCGTCTGCGTCCGGTTATAGCGCCGCCCCGGCCATGGGTCGAGCTTCTGAATGACGGAAAGCGCCCCTTCCACGTCGTCCAGCGGTACGCCCATCTGGCGGGCCATCTCCTTGTGCTGCTTGTTCTGCAGTTCCGGTAAGTGGTCGCTGACAATCTGGATGGCGAGCGGATGCAGCACCGGCAATTGTCGGAGCTGGAGCAGCAGGCACTCGCGCAGATCTCGTCCCGCCACCCCTGGCGGGTCGAAACTCTGCACCATGCAGAGTGCCTCGTGCACGCAGGTGAGAGGCAAATCCTCGCTGTTGGCGATCTCCTCCAGGCTGAGCGGACGCCGCCCGCGGTCGTCTTCCGCCGTCAGGTAGCCATCCTCGTCCAGGTTGCCGATGATCGCCTCAGCCGCCTCGCGCAACCGCTCGTCGGTGGCCGATACGCTCAACTGCCAGCGCAGGTGGTCGGTCAACGTGGTGGGGGCGCTGACGAAGTTCTCATAGGAGGGCCGCTCGAAATCCTCGTTCTCACTGCTGGTGCTGCCGCCCTCCAGGTACTCGCCAAAGAAACTGTCGAAGTCAATTTCCGAGAACGGATCGGCGCTCGCCTCCGGCCCGGCCTCTCCGACGGCGCTCTCGCCCTCACCCGCAGTCCCGGCTCCCTCCATGCTGCCGCTTTCCAACCCACCCGATTCGGTTTCGCTTCCCGGACTCCCCACGGAAGCGCTCGCCAGACCATCGAAACCGGCACCTTCCTGCACCCCGTCAGCTGCGCCCGCCTCGCCCCAACTCTCGCCCGTCTGGGCGTCAGCATTGGTGTTACTCTTCAGCTCCGCCTCTGCCACCGCCAGTTCCTCCGCCGTGGTGGCGTCTTCCTGTGCTTCGTCCAAGAGCGGGTTTTCCAGCAGCTCCTGTGCGATCGCTTCCTCCAGCTCCAGCTTGTTCATCGCCAGGATGCTGACCATCTGCACCAGCCCCGGAGTAAGGGACTGCTTCAGCATCGGCTTGGGAATCAGCTTGGGGCCTTGATACATGACGTCTAGCTCAGAAGATCAAGCAAGGCTGAACGACTCGCCCAGGTAGACCCGGCGAACCTCGGGGTCTTCGCCCAACTCGCGCGGTTTCCCGGAACGAAAAATGCGGCCATCGTGCACGATGTAGGCGCGATCGGTGACGCTCAACGTCTCGCGCACGTTATGGTCGGTGATCAGCACTCCAATTCCGGAGAGCTTGAGATCAATGATGATCTGCTGCAGGTCGAGCACGACGCGCGGGTCAATGCCGGCAAACGGCTCGTCCAGCAAAATAAAGGTCGGGTTGATGGTGAGCCCACGGGCAATCTCGACGCGCCGTCGTTCGCCCCCGGAGAGGGCATAGCCTGGACTGCGCCTTACTTTTTCCAATCCAAGCCGCGCGATCAGGTCATCCATGCGCACGCGTTGTTCGGCCGGGCTGAGCGGCAGCGTCTCAAGGATGGCCAGCAGGTTCTGTTCGACGGTGAGCTTGCGAAAGACTGACGCCTCCTGCGGAAGATAGCTCACGCCGCGACGGGCCCGCTGGTACATGGGCATGAGTGTGATGTCCTCGCCGTCCAAGAGGATCCGTCCCGAGTCGGGGGCAATCAGCCCGACGATCATGTGAAAAGTAGTGGTCTTGCCCGCCCCATTCGGACCCAGAAGGCCCACAACTTCGCCACTCTGGATCTCGATCGAGACGTCGTTCACGACTGTTCTCCCGTGATACAGCTTGCAGATCTGCTCCGTGGCAAGACGTTGCATTGGGAGGTCAGTTTAGGGGGGATAACAGACTAAAGACAAACAACTTATGGCTTAACTGGATGTTCAACACGGAGCCGTTTGCCTAGCTCACTCTCGACGCGGATCGTATCACTCGAGGGTGAAAAAGTCAATGTATGACCGGTCAATCGCCCCTGTTCGGCATCAAAAATGCTGGGCGCTCCCGACCCTTCTCCCGTCAGCACCACCTCATCGCTGTTACCTTCGTAAACCGCGCGCTCCGCCGTAGCTTCTCGCCCAGGCTGTGTAATGCGTACGCCCCCGGAGGCCACCACACGTTGTAATCCGGCTGGCGCGCTCGCGTTGCGCTGCGCGCCACGGTCGCCGGGAGCCGTCAGGAAGACGTCCAGCACCGGTGCAGTCATGACGACATCGCGATTCACCAATCGAACCGTGCCACGGTATCTTGCCTCATGGTCGGTATCCGAATAGGTCAGGCGCTGCGCGCTGACTGTGACGGGCGATGGCGCGCCGCCATTCTTGATTCCGCCCGGCAAGCTGTAATCGCCCGCTCCCGTAACGGGGGGCAGCGTCGCCCGCGTTCGCATTGCGGCACTGGGGTTGACGAACATGCTCGTCACATCGCGCACGACGAGGGTGCCGTGGGTGCGGTCAAAGCTGATCTCAGTCCCGGAGGTCAGATTCGACCCCTGAAAGATGCGGGCGTGGCCGGTGAACCGACCCTGCTTGCTGGTCAGGTTGACCTGCATGTGATCGGACACCACATCCACTGGAACACGGGCATTGCCGAACATGGGGCCTGCCACGGCGAGGCCCGCGGGACTGCCGGGCGTTGCGCTCGCCAGCGGCGATGGCAGGAAGGAAACCTGTACTCCGCCGTCACCCGTGACCTCGCCCGTGGTCCGATCCCACACCGCCGAGGAAGCGGCAAATCGCAACTGCGGCGCTTCGCCACTGACCTTGCCATGCGTATAGGCGCTTCCCTGATCTGCACTCAAACTTACGCGGGCCGCGGATGCGGCATAGTGCACGCGATCGGCGCGCAGAATACTCGTCTGCCCGGGCGCCGTCCGCTCATCAAGCTCCACTTGTCCACTCTCCCAGACTTGCTGCAGTTGGCCGTCTTGCGGTGAAAATGCCAACTCGACACTCTCGGCCGTGCTGTGGCGGTTCAAGATCACGGCCGCTTGCGCAACGGTTTGTCCAAGCACGACATGACCATTGGCATTGGCTTGCGTCAGACGGTTGCCGGGCCGCCAACGCATCTCCATCTGGTCAGCTTCGGCATCGAGACTCCCGACAGTCCCTGTTGCGGAAGCGGAATGCAAGTGCCCGCGACCGAGGACCACAACTCGCGTCAACTCGCTGCCGAGCGATCCCAACCCGGTCGTGTTCCTCGCGGCAGTCCTGCGGCCGGCAAAATAGAGATCGAGCCCCGACGCCGTTAACGTACGGCGGTTTCCAGCCATACCGGTGCTCAGCAACGCAGGTGGGGATAGATGGCGCTGAGCCTGCCGCAGATCCTGCGTCACGCGCGCACCGTCGCGAACCTCGATCTTCTCCAATTGGTCACCCGGACCAAAGTGAAAGCTCACGGCCCCGGCCTGCAGCTCCGAAGTCTGATCGGCGTTTTGTTGCAGCAGGTCCACCGCTCCACTCAGCCGCATCCCTTGCAATCGTTCTTTCCCCCAACCGGCAGCGGGACCCGCGCCTGACCTGCCCGATACGGTTGTCGGACTGCTCAGGTCGGCAACCGCCAAGTGGGCATGGGCCGTGAGCTGTCCCGACGGGGTGGCATCCTGTGCCATGACGTTCCCGACCGCCTGCGCCGACGCCACCGAGTAATCGGGGCGCAACTGCATCTCGAAGCGTTCGGACCGCAGTTCCTGCGTACCATTTCGCACGAGCGCATGGTCGGTCAGAACTACTTGCAGGCTGCTGCGATCGAGCGTCACCCGTTGCGCCTCCACGTGGAGAACGGGCTGGCCAGACCTGACCCAGTCCAACTGGACATTCCCTCCCAGTACTACGTTTTCTGGATGCGTGGAAATGTGTGCAGTGTCCGCCCGGCCCGTGGCATTCAGGTAACGAAACTCCAACCCATGCTGGACGTCGCCGTTTCCAGTTTTTGTATTGAACACCAGGTTATTGGTCTCGATGTGGATCGGGTTGCCGCTCTCTTCGGGCGGCGGCAAGGTGGACTCGGCCGTTTCAGACGCTGCACGCGTGCCCGCCAGATCGATATGCACCAAGCCCTGCGCACTGATCTCGTTACGACCAGGATCGTAGTCGAACTCATCGCCGTAGATCTGGTCAACGCGACCGCCCTGTGCCTCGAAGAGTTCCACCCGCACCTGCTTCAAGACGGCACGTTCTCCGCTGCGCAGGCGGACCGCACTGGCCGCCTGCGCGCGAAACAGCGTTCGCCCTCCCTCGGCGCGGGTCAGCGTCCAACCACTGGCAGACTGACGGATATCCAGCGGCAATCGCACAATCGGGTGCCCGGGCGCATGGGCTTGGCGCTGGCGCTGCACCAGGTAAAGCATCAACACCAGCATGGCTCCCGCGCCAAGCAGGGCGGCCAGCCCGAGGCGAATACGGCGCAGTCGCTCCGCCCCGGCCGAGGCCGATCCAGCCCGGGAAGTGGGGGGCACGCCGCTCACGCATTCAGTCTAAAGCAGTGTGAAGGACGCGGGCGGTGGACGTTTGATCTTCGCCGCACGAAACACTCCCCCTGCTCATGAGCGGGTGTCTGCGACCGCCCACCGCCCACCCTCCACCGTCCACCGTGTTTTCCTGCCACTTCCCTGCCCGTACCGTGACTTTCGCCTCCGGACGGACCACAATATCGGGTTGTAGTTGTGATCCGATGAGCGCCGTCCCCAACCCGCCACTTGCATTGCCGCCGGTCAAGTTCCGCGCCCGGCCCAAAGCCCTGACACGGCATCTGCGGGAATGGACCGCGTTTCTCAAAGCCCTTCTCGATACTGAGCATCCCGTGCAGGTGCATATCGTCCCCATGCGCCGTTGCAACCTCGCCTGCACCTACTGCAACGAGTACGACGATGTGTCCGACCCGGTGCCGCTCGACGAGATGCTGCGCCGCATTGACAAACTGGGCGCTTTGCACACCTCGCTGGTGACCATCAGCGGGGGCGAGCCGCTGCTGCACCCCGACCTCGACGCCATCATCGCTCGTATTCGCCACCATGGCATGCTTGCGGGCCTGATTACCAACGGCTACCTGTTGGTCGCGGAACGCATCGAGCGGCTGAATCGCGCCGGCCTCGACTATCTGCAGATCTCCATTGACAACGTCCAGCCCGACGCCACCTCGGTCAAGAGTCTCAAGGTGCTGGATCGTAAGCTGGAGCTGCTGGCCCAGCATGCACGCTTCAGCGTCAACATCAATTCGGTGGTGGGTTCCGGCGTTGACCACCCCGAGGATGCCCTCGTCATCGCGCGCCGCGCGGTCGAGTTCGGCTTCATCAGCACGGTGGGTATCATTCACGACGGCCACGGGCAACTGCGCCCACTCGCCCCCAGCGAAGAGAGCATCTACCAGCAGGTGAAGGGACTCGGAAAGCGCAACTTCGCGCGCTTCAATCAGTTCCAGGAAAACATCGCGCACGGCCTCCCCAACGAGTGGCGCTGCCGCGCCGGCGCGCGCTATCTCTACATCTGCGAGGACGGCCTGGTGCATTATTGCTCGCAGCAACGCGGCTACCCAGGCGTGCCGTTGGCAGGATATGGTCTCGCCGACCTGCGCCGCGAATACCAGTCCGCCAAGTCCTGCGCGCCTTACTGCACCGTGGCCTGCGTGCATTACACCTCCTGGCTCGACGGCTGGCGCCACCCACAGCTCACGACCACGACTCCCGCCCCGTTGGCTGAACCTGTCTCCGAGCTGGTGCAGCTTAAATAGCGGGTGGCGGGTGGACCGGGGCACAAGGCCGCCCACGCCTCTCGCTCTCCGACCTTCAGCTATCCTTTCCCATGCCTTTTCCGGTCCGCGCGGTGGACGCTGCCGTGGCGGCGCGCCTCGAACAACAGGTGGGCGTGACGCCCTTCGCCGCCCGCTGGCTGGCCGCACGCGGCTGGTCGGATGCGCAGCTCGTACGCGACTTTCTCTCCCCCTCGCTCGCCTCGCTGCATGCGCCGTGGCGGATGAAGGGGATGGAAATCGCCGTCGAGCGCATCCTGGGCGCCATCGCCGCCCGCGAAACCATTCTCATTTACGGCGACTACGACGCTGACGGCACCACCGCCGTCGTCATTCTGCGCAAAGCGTTGACCATGCTGGGGGCACACCTGGTGTGCCACATTCCGCAGCGCCTGGTGGAAGGCTACGGGATGCACCGCGAGCCCATTGAGCGTGCCGCGGCGGCGGGTGTTCGTCTGGTCATCTCGGTTGATACCGGAGTGCGCGCCTTCGCGGTGGTCGAGCGCGCCGCGGCGCTGGGCATGGACGTCATCATCACCGATCACCACCTCCCGGAAGAGCGGGCCGTCGCCGCTCTCGCTGTTCTCAACCCTCACCAGTCGGACTGCGACTACCCCGACAAAAATCTGAGCGGCGTCGGCGTCGCCTTCAAGCTGGTGCAGGCACTGTTCGAACGTACGGGACGCGCCGCGGCCGGCGCGGTGCCGGCATGGCTCGCAGCCTTCCTGAAAATCGTCGCCCTCGGCACGATCGCCGATGCCGTGCCCCTCACCGGCGAGAATCGCATCTTCGCGTATTTTGGGCTTGAGGGGTTGCGCCAGCCCGCCAACCCCGGCCTGCAGGCGTTGATCCAGACGGCGCTGCCAGACAAGTCCGCCGCCGCCGCATTCACCGCCGAGGACGTCTCCTTCCGCCTCGCCCCGCGCCTCAATGCCGCCGGCCGCATGGGTGGAGCGGAGCTGGTGCTCGAGCTTTTCGCAGCCCCCACCGGGGAAGCCGGCGAACTGGCGCAACAGCTCGAACGGTTGAACCGCGAACGGAGGCGCGTCGAGGATCAGATCCGCGCCGAGCTTGCGTCCCGCTTCGCCACCGACCTGTCGCTGGCGGACGATCGTGTCCTGGTGTTGGACGGTGACGGCTGGCATCGCGGCGTCCTGGGCATCGTCGCCGCCCGCATCCTGGAACGGACGGGCAAACCCACCCTCATCTTCGCGCGCGAAGGCGGGACGGCTTATGGCTCCGGCCGCGCGCCTGCCGGCCTTCACCTGCTGGCTCTGCTCGAATCTTGTCCCGATCTTTTCATCCGCTTTGGAGGCCACGCCGCCGCCGTGGGCTGTGCGTTACCCTGTGAGCACTTGCAGGAACTGCGCCGCCGCCTGAACGAGGTGTGCTCTCGCCTCCTGCCGCCGGCGAGCGTGGCGGTCACGGCGCCGGCTGACATGGAATTGCGCTTCGGCGAGATTCATGCGGACCTGCTCGCCGAATGCCTGCGCTTCGCTCCCTTTGGCATGGGTAACCCCGCCCCCCGCTTTGCCGCGCATGGCGTCCGCCTGGTTGTTCCGCTACGGATCCTCAAGGATAAACACCTCAAGTTGACCGTGGAACAGGACGGCCGCCGTTTCGATGCCCTGGCATGGAATGCAATCGGCGATGGGGAACGGAGTGCTGCGGCACTGCTGCGCGAATTCCAGCCGGGCACCGCTCTCGATCTTCTGTTTTGCCTCGAACAGACGCAGCATCCGCAATACGGTGACCGCATACAGCTGATTTTGCAGGCGTTGCCGCTGCGCAGTGAGGAACGTCAAACATGGGCGGTGGGGGGTGGGGAGTAGGGGGCGGAAACGTGCCTCCCGGCTCTACCCTTCGTCGCCAGCCGCTTTCTTCGCTTGCACCTCGCCCTGCACCTCTTCGAAAACCGCTTGCTCATAACCGAGATCGCGCGCCGAAGGCGTCAGCAGGGTGCGCGGTCCGATGCGCAGTTTGCGACCGTAGCGGAGCGCTTCCCGCACATCGGCTTCACTGACGAAATCGAGTACTGGCATAGGAGGAGCGACTTTTGGCACCGTCGGCGCAGCCGCCTGTTCATTGTCGGCGATGGCAGGATTAGACGCCGTTGGCGTGATCCCCGGCACGGCCGAGGCCGCCGGACGCAGTCCTTTCTCGGCTAAGAAACGATCCACGATGCTGCGGATCACGGCGCGATCCGCTGGCGGGGCGGACGGCGCCGGCGTCGAGACGCCCGCCACCGATGGAGTCCCGTGCGCACAGCCGCAGCTTCCGCCGGCTGCACCGGCGCTGGCGCTACAGCCACAGGCCGAAACCGGTGGCGCTTGCGGGGGCGGCGGCGCCGTGCTCACCGGACGCCGTTCATAGGCCACGCGTTTCAAGTTGATCAGGTGCTGCGGACCGATGTTGTCGGAGGTGATGTTCCCGCCCGCGGCGCCACAGCCCAGCGTCATGGCTGGAAACAGGTCGGTCGTCGCCCCGATCGAACCTTGAGGGGCGGGGCTGTTGACCACCACGCGGTAGGCCGGCATGCGTGCCCCGTATGCGCGAATCACGGCGTCGTCCTGCGCATGAATCACGCAGGTGTGCCCCAAACCGCCGAACTGCAGCAGACCGGCGCAGGTCTGGAAAGCCGTTTCGCGATCGGGAACAAAGTAGAGCCCGAGCACCGGAGACAGTTTCTCGGCCGAGAGCGGAACGTCTCGCCCGATGCCTTGCAGTTCGACGGCCAGAATGCGCGCCGTCGCGGGTACAGCGAAACCCGCCAGCTCGCCCAGGCGCTGCGGCGACTGCCCGACGCACTTCGGGTTGACGGTGAATGTCTCGGGGTGAATCAGCGTCCGTCCCAGCACCGCAGCCTCTTCCGGGGTTGGGAAATAGGTCCCTTCTGCGGCCAGCAGCTGCAGAATCTGAGCTTTCAGCGACGCTTCGGCCACGATGGCCTGCTCGGAGGAACAGATCGTGCCCCAGTCGAAGCTTTTGCCGTAAACCACATCGGCGACGGCCTTGGCAAGGTTGGCCGAGGTGTCGATCAGCGCCGGAACATTCCCCGGTCCCACGCCAAATGCCGGTTTGCCGGAACTGTAGGCCGCCCGCACCATCGCCATCCCCCCGGTGGCCAGCACGACGGCGGTGCGACGATGACGCATCAGCTCCTGCGTCCCTGCCATGGTCGGCAATGAGAAGCAGCAGATGACATCCTCGGGGGCGCCGGCCTCGCGCGCCGCCTGCGCCATCAGCGAGACCGTCTCGCAGATACAACGCATCGCTGCCGGGTGCGGGCTGACCACGATGCTATTGCCGGCTTTGAGCGCGATCAGGATCTTGTAGATCGCCGTGCTGGTCGGGTTGGTGGTGGGCAGGATGGCGGCGACCACCCCCACCGGCGTGGCCAGTTCCAGCACCCCGGTAGCCGGGTCCTCGCGCACCAAGCCGACTGTCTTCATGGACCGAATGGCCCCATGCACGCGTTGCGAGGCGAACAGGTTTTTCTGGATCTTGTCGGCGACCTTGCCGTAGGTGGTCTCTTCCACCGCCATGCGCGCCAGCTTTTCCGCATTCGCGGACGCCACCGCCGCCATGGCGTCGACCACGGCGTCCACTTGGGCCTGGGAAAAGGTACGGAACTTCAGGAATGCCTGGTGGGCCCGCTCGACTAGATCGCGCGCTTCCTGAACGGATTGCAGATCCTTGTCCACGGTGAGGTCCACGGTGAGCTGGGGACGGGTGGCGGCTCGCGCCTGCATCGGTGGCCGACAGGGGACGATAAGCCGCTGGGCATCGCGTCCGAAATAGAACCGTTGTCGGCGAGCGACGCTACTTCGTTCCCTGGTGTCAACGGCCGACGCGGATCAGCTGCCGTGTCAACCGACAACCGAAAACCGACAACTGAACACGCTACTTCGCGGGCGGCTGGCCCTTGTTGGGCAGGATCTTCTCGACCTCGCTGTGCGGACGCGGGATGACGTGAACGCTGACCAGTTCCCCGACGCGACGGGCGGCAGCCGCGCCGGCATCGGTGGCGGCCTTCACCGCTCCGACATCGCCGCGCACCATGACCGTGACAAAGCCCGCGCCGATGTACTCGCGGCCAATGAGCACCACGTTGGCGGCCTTGACCATGGCATCCGCGGCCTCGATCGAGCCCACCAGACCCTTGGTCTCCACCATTCCCAAAGCTTCCATTCCAGCTCCTCCCGCCATGACGGCCACCGTATTGAGTACCGGCGCGTAACCGTACCACGAGCGCACCGGCCGGGTAAAGACGTGGAGCGAAGACTGTGAACGGCGGGCGGTAATGGGGTGCGGCGACTGCCAACTCTCGTATAGTCAACTTTCCTCCACCGCCCCCGGCCCACCGCCCACGGTCCACCTTCTCCAGTCTCCCTCCAACGACCGCTTGGCCGTCGCTCCACGCCTCGGCTATGCTTGTTACTTGGTCAGCCTCTTCCAGCGCCTGCTGCAATTCGTGCTTACCTTGGGTCCTTGGGGGCTGCCCTTCCTCGGGCTAATGGATTCGTCTTCCATTCCCTTCCCCCCAGAGCTGCTGCTGATTCCGCTGACGATGCAGAACCCGCGCGCCGTCCTCGGCTACTCGCTGCTCGCCACGGCGGGCTCGGCAGGGGGCAGCTTGATCCTATTTGGCTTGGCGCGGCGCTTGGGTGGCCCCTGGGTCGAGAAGAAGATGTCGCGGCGCAAGTTCAAGCGCCTGCACGGCTGGCTGGAGGCGCATCCCGTCCTGGCCGTCCTGGTACCAGCCGCCATGCCGCCCCCCATCCCCACCAAGCTGTTTGTTCTCGCCGCCGGCGCCTTTGAGATGAGTTGGGGACACTTCCTGCTGGCCATGAGCATGGGACGCTTCCTGCGATTTTTCGTCGAAGCGGTCTTGATCGCCCGCTTCGGGCCGCAGGCGCTCCTCTATATGCGCCACCACGTCTGGGTTCCCGCCCTGCTGTTCGCGCTGGCCTTGCTCTATGTCGGATGGCGCACCCACCTCAACCGCGTCGTCATGGCGGAAGGTTGAGGCCGCTAAATACAACGCGCGTCTCGATGCTGAGTGACGCGGCGCAACCCGCTCGCGCCATGTTAAACTGACTGCGGTTTCCACGTCTGCGCCGGTTCAGCCTGCCTGTTCGTCCCTATCGTCTAGTGGCCTAGGACATCGCCCTTTCACGGCGGTAACACGGGTTCGACTCCCGTTGGGGACGCCAAAAAAACGGTTGTCGGTTGTCAGTTTCCGGTTGTCGGCTGCGCTGCTACAAGACCCCGGAAGGCATTGCGCCGGGCGCGCCCCTTTCCGAAAGGCTTCGATTGGCCCTCGCCTACCGACGTGGTATTACATTTTGGATCGGGGCCGATCAGCGGGCTGGTCGAGAGCACCACGGCGCGCTCGATCACGTTTTCCAGTTCGCGCACCATGCCGGGCCAGCCGTAATCAACCAGCGCCCGCAAGGCATCCGGCGTGAGGCGGGTGATTCACGCCCCGGGGTACCCTGCGCTGACCCGCTGCGTTCGGGCTACGTTCTCACTCCGTAGCTCAGCGCCTCGATACCCCAACTGTCCACTCATCTCCCGCTAAGCTCATCTCAGGCTCGCCGATACTGCTCGTCTGTAACCTTCTCCATCCATTCGACAGCGCTGCCGTTCAACTTCTCGGCGATGGCGATGTGGGACATCGCGGTGGTTGGGGCGGCTCCATGCCAGTGCTTCTCGCCAGGAGCAAACCAGACGACATCGCCGGGCCGAATCTCTTCAACTGGACCGCCTTCCCGCTGGGCCCAGCCGCAGCCCGCCGTCACGATCAGAGTCTGGCCGAGCGGGTGCGTATGCCAAGCGGTACGCGCTCCGGGCTCGAACGTGACCGTAGCGCCTCCAGCCCGCGCGGGCTCGGAGACCTGAAAGGGCTGGTCGATGCGTACCGTGCCGGTGAACCAGTCCGATGGCCCCGCGACAGACGGCTGAGAGCCGATGCGTTTGATTTCCATTTGTCGTCTCCTTTCAATTCGGCGGAACTCTGAGGAAAAGCGGTCGCTCTCCCTCAGACGCTTCCCAGCCTTGCGTCAGCAAGCATGAGCGCCACTCTGCTTCGAGCTCCGCCGCCTCTTACCAAAGACAAGATAGGTGACGTTGTCCCAGGCGAGGAGGGAACGTTCAAAGCGTGACCGCGCGATTTACAACCGAAGCGCAGCAGAAGACCCGGCCCAACTTCTGTTTCGGGTGAGGCGCCAATCCGGATTTGCCCGATCAACGCCGCGTTTCCGCTACCCGGCCGCTTCCTGCTTGTCCTGGTCGCGCAGCTTGCGGACGTCGATGCCGTGGCGCTTGATCTTCTGGTTCAGCGTGGAGAGGGGAATCTGGAATCGGTCCGCGGCTTCGGTCTGGCGCCCGTGGGTCTGCTCCAGCATGGAAAGGATGAGGCGCCGCTCGTACTGGTCAACCATGGCGAACAGCGAAGTGCTCGCACTGGCCTCGAAGCCGGGCAATGGAGTAGCCGCCCACGCCGGGCGGTCCACCACCCCATCCGGCAGCAGATCGGGACCGATCAGCGGGCTGGTCGAGAGCACCACGGCACGTTCGATCACGTTTTCCAGTTCGCGCACGTTGCCGGGCCAGCCGTAATCAACCAGCGCCCGCAAGGCATCCGGCGTGAGGCGGGCCGGCGGACGTTGATTTTCCTCGCTGTAGCGGGCCAGGAAAAAGTCGGCCAGCATGGGAATGTCCTCGCGACGCTCGCGCAACGGCGGCAGGGTCAGCGTGATGACGTTCAGGCGGTAGAACAGGTCCTCCCGGAAACGCCCCTCGGCGACCAGCTTGTGGAGATCGACGTTGGTGGCGGCGATCACGCGCGCGTCCACCTGGATCTCGTCCACCCCGCCGAGGCGCATGAACTTGCGGTCCTGCAGGACGCGCAGAATCTTGGCCTGCGTCTCGAGCGACATGTTACCGATTTCATCGAGAAAAATCGTTCCGCCGTCAGCGACTTCGAACAGGCCCTTTTTGGGGGCGATGGCGCCGGTGAAGGCGCCGCGCACGTGGCCAAAGAGGGTGGATTCCAGCAGTTCGGCCGGCATGCTGCCGCCGTTGACCGGGACGAAGGGGCGATCCACGCGGGGCGAGTGGCCGTGCAGGGCCAGCGCCACCATCTCCTTGCCCGTCCCGCTTTCGCCCTGCAACAACACGGTGGAGCGACTGGGCGCCACCTGGCCGATCCAGTCGAAGACGCGGCGCATCGCCTCACTTTTGCCGATAATATTGGAGAAGTCGGCGCGCTGCCGCAACGCCCGCTTCAGGTGAACGTTTTCTTCCTCGACGCGCGCGGCGGCGATCGCGGCGTTGATGTCGGCGATCAGCTTTTCGTTGTTCCACGGCTTCTGCAGGAAGTTGCGGGCGCCGTGCTGCATCGCGGCCACCGCCGTTTCGACGTTGCCGTAGGCGGAGATCATGATCACCGGCGTGGCGCCCAGCCGATGCAGATGCTGCAACACGTCCAGCCCGCTCATGCCGGGCAGCGCCACATCCAGCAGCACCAAGTCGAAGACGTTGCGCTGAAACAACTCCAAACCGCCATGGCCGTCGGTGGCGGTCTCGACCTCGAACCCTTCGAACTGGAGCAGGCTTTCCAAGCTGTCGCGGATGGCGCCCTCGTCGTCAATGACCAGGATGCGGCGCGCGGGGGAGCGGGTGGGATCCGGCGCGGGCGCGTTGCTGACGGCGCGCTTGGTTGAGACCTCGGTGGTCATGCGCGCACCCTGGCTCCCGCCGCGTCGTCAGTGGCACGGCGACGCAGGGGAACGTTGAGCGCCGCCGCCTGCACCGGGAAGCGCAGTCGGAATTGCGCCCCTTCGCCGGGTGCGCTCCGCACCTCGATCGTGCCACCGTGTTCCTGAATGATGCCGTAACTGACCGAGAGTCCTAGACCCGTCCCGGAGCTCAGGTGACCTTGCGAGCGGTCTGCCTGCTTGGTGGTGAAGAAGGGGTCGAAGATGCGGGCTTGCAACTCGGGCGCGATGCCGGTGCCCGTGTCGGTCACCTCGATCTGCACGTGTTCCTCGATGTCGCGGGAGGCAAGGCGCAGGCGGCCGCCCTGCGGCATGGCGTCGCGCGCGTTCAGGATCAAATTGAGAAACACCTGTTGCAATTTGCCGGCATTGCCGGTGACAGGCGGCAGGTCGGCGCCCAGGTCCGTTTCGACGGCGATGCGAGCGTCCTGCAAGGCGTGCTCGGCGAGACTGAGGGCGTCTTCCAGCACGCGGTTCACCGCCACCGCGCCCCACTCGCCGCCGCCGGTACGCGAGAAATTCAAGAGATTGCTGACGATCTCCGAGGCGCGAAACGTCTGCTGGGTGATCTTCTGCAGCACATGGGCGCGCGGATCGCCGGGCTCCACCTGCTTGGAGAGCAGTTGAGCGTAGCTGGAGATGACGGCCAGAGGAGTGTTCACCTCGTGCGCCACGCCCGCCGCCAGCAGCCCGACCGAACTCAGCCGCTCGCCCTGCACCAGCTTCTGCTCCATTTCGACTTGCGCCGTCACGTCGTCGAGCAGCACGATGTGGCCGGCCACCTCAAAGCGCCGCGTCACCAGCGGGGCAATGGCGACATTGACGATGCGTTGTTCCGCGCCCGTCAGCCTCAGGGGCAGCTTATAGAGGTTGCGGATGCCGCCGCTCTGGCGCGCACGAACGTACTCGCGGGCAAAGTCGGCTCCCAGCACGGCCTCCAGTTCCCGCCCCAGCACCGCGCTGCGCGGCTTGGCCGAGAGCACTTCCATCTGCGCATTCCAGCTCTCGATGCGATCCTCAAGGTCCACCGCCACGACGCCAACGCGAACGCTCTCGACGATGTTCTCGTTGAAGTCCTTGAGGCGTTCGAATTCGCGGATCTGCTCCTGCAGCGAGGTGTAGAGGCGCGCGTTGTCCATGGCAACCGCGAGATAGCCGGCCAGCGTCTGCACCAGCTCCAGATCCTCGGTGGTGAGGTACTCGCCGTTTCGCGTTTTGCCCAGTCCGAGAATCGCAATCACGCGGCTCTTGACCCGGCAGGCGACAAAGTAGTTCACGTCCATGGACGCCAGAGCGGGGCGCAGCGACGCCGGGTAATTCGGTGCGCGCCGCGGCTGCTCAACAAACCAGGTTCCCCCGCCGGCCACGGCCGCCACCGGCTCCTGCTCCAAAAACTCCGAACCCAGAGCCAGGCTCCCTTCGATGCGCCGTGCCAACTCGACCGCAGCCGCCTCCGGCGCCATGAAATCGCGGAGCCGAGCCAGGCGGAAGCCGCCGCTGGGTGATCCGGAGGGCTCCTCGGCCAGCAGGATCGCCGCTCGTGTCAACGAAAGCGTTTTGCCCAACCGCTCCGCCACCTGGGTCAGCATCCGCTCCAGATCGGCTTCTCCGTTCATCTGCTGACCGAACTCGATCAGGGTGCGGCGATAGTCATAGCGCTCGCGGTAGAAGAAGCGATCCAGACGTTCCTGGATCCAGTTCTTCACCGGGTCGAATAGCAACGCGCTCACCACGATCGCCACCACCAACCCCAGCGATCCAAGGCTGGGCAAGCTGGCGTGAATCAGCGCTGCGACGGCACCGATCAGCGCAAAGTACAGCACCACGATGGCGGCCGTGGCCAGGGTGTAGACAACGCCGCGACGGAAGATGATGTCCACATCCATCATGCGGTGGCGCACGATGGCATAGCCGAAGGTGATCGGAAGCGCGATCAGCGAGAGCACCGCCCAACCCGCCCAGCGCGCGGTGCTGATGCCCAACACATAGGGCAGCACGTAGAGCACCACGAACGGCGCAATGGCCAGCCACGTCCCACGCGCGATCCATTTCATCTGCAGTCGCAGCAGTCCGGCTTCGGCCTGACGATAAGTCCGGTAAAAGACCACGCCGCCCGCCAGGAAATAAGTACCGAGCAGAAGGTAGGAAAGGCGGTCAACCAAGTCCTGGAGGCCCAACAGCCCGACGTTGCTGGCGACCGCACCCCCAGCGATGGCCGCCTGAACGCCCAACAGCAGCACGCTCGGCAGGTACAAGAGCGCAAACAAACCGGGGATCGCACGGAATACACGGCGCGGCTCGGGAAAGCTCAACGCGAAATGCAAAAACAGCGCCGGAACCAACAACAGCGCCACTTCGTTGGCCCAGAACGTGCCCCAATCGAAGGCATTCAGCTTCCCGGTGAAATGGAAGGTGAACAGCACAAACGACGCCAGGCAGAAGCCATAAAAATGGAGGCCCTTGCGGGCGCTGCGGCGGCGCAACAGGATGAATAGACCGACGATCAGGTAGAGGGCGCCGACCGCTTCCTGGAAGTAGTAGCGCCGTCCCGAGGCAGGGGCGGCCGCGACGCGCAATTCGCTGCGCTGCAACCCCGCGCGGTTATGCCACTGGTACTGCAGCGCACCTCCAACTCCGGCAGCGTAAAGATGTTCCGCCACCTCGCCCGCGCGGTGAACGGGATGTTGATCCACGGCCAGCAACGCATCCCCGGGGCGGATACCCATGCGCCATCCCGGGCCCTGCGGCATGACCTCGGCCGCTGCCAGAACAGGTTGCTGCACGCCAGGGTCTTCCACCGCTGTCCACCGAACCCCGTCGGTGGGCTGCCGATAGCGGCCCTGTTGCCGCACGCTCAATCCGCCCCAGACGACCAGCGTCAGAGTGGTGAGCGCCAGCAGCGTGGCGTGGAATCGGAATCGAGTGGAGTGTTGCATGCCGCCGCAGTCGAAATGGATATCAGATCTAAATCACGCCAACTTCAAGCCAGTCGCGCCGCCGGCGCGAAATTCCAAAACTCAGTGCGCCCTCCACCGACACGCCCGACTGTGCATCTCCCCTCTGCGTGTCCCGGCTCAGAAATTGATGCTTAGCCCACCACGAATGGCCCTTGCGGATTGCAGCAAGACCACGGTGTGACCGTCCCCGCTCAACACGGGAACGTAACCCTGCGCCAGCAGGTTGTGAAACTCCGCCAACGCCTCGACCTTGCCCAACCAGAAGCGAGGCAAAGGCTGGCGGATCAGCAGGTTGGCGTAGGAGTCGCTCTGCCCCAGACTGTCGTCGTAGGGATCGAGAGCGGTGATGCTCGACCCGCTCAAGTGTCGGTAACTGGCAGTAACATGCGTGCCCGACCACGGCGTCGTCCCACTCAATTTCACCGTCAAGGCGTACCGCCGCGCCGGGGTCAAAGCGGAATCGAGATGGCCACCCGCCGCAACCGGATGACCCGCGGTCAAGACCGCGCCATCGGCGAAACCGAGGCTCGCCCGCCATTCCGGCGAGAACTGCCGGTGATAGAGCAGGCGCAGGCCGGAACCGCTGTATGAGCCACCGTTGGCCGTGAACGTGTTTCCGAAAACATCCGGCAGCAAATAACCGCTGCTGAGGTCCATTCCCGGACGCCACTGGCCCGTGACTGCGGTATCGGCAAAGTGGTCGGAAAACACCGTGACCTCGATCAGATCATCGGGTGTCAGCTCATTGTGGTAGGTCAGCTCGTGATGCTGGGCGTGTTCCATGCGCGGACGGAACCCGACCATGGTGACGCGCGGCGTCGGATCCGCCACCTCGGCGTGATCGCCGGCAAAGCGCAGCGGCGGGGTGGCGGTCGCGAAGCGGTACTCGACACCTGAGGTCGGAGTCAGGCGGAACTGGACGCGAGCGTAAGGATCAATCGTGCGCAGCGTGCGCAACAGGCTGACGGCATTCAAGAACGCGCCGTACTCGACGTGGATGGAGTCGCCCAGCTCGGTGTTGTCGGCGTAATTGAGGGAGATGACGCGCAGGTCGGGCAGGCCCGCCACACTGGCAACTTGGCGTGCGCTGACGCTCATCAGCGAGTGATGATTACCGAAGGCGCGCGGCCGATACGTCGCCTCCATACGCGAATCAGGATTGCCACCCGCGATCCCGACGCCGAGGTTTCCGCCGAAGATCAGCGCCGCATCGCCCGCCAGCGCCTTCTCCAAATGGAAGGAGGTGGTGAGGTCCCCGGCGGAGGTGAAGGCTTGCGGACCGCCCCCGGCGCTTAAGGCGACGAAGCCACGCACACCTCGCAGGGCCGATGACGGCTCGGCCGGGTCGTCGAAGAGTCGCAGAATGGGGCGTTCATTGGCGGTCGAACGCAACACCCAGCGGAACTGCTCATCTTCGTTGGCCCATGCGCTCCCCGGCGGGGCAAAGCGCAGGGAGCTCAGCAGATTGGGCAGGGTGATGGTGAGGACCGCCCGCTGGCGGGCATAGACCACGAGGCGCCGCTGCGCGAGGATCTGATGGCCGTCTCCCACTTCGACCACGTAAGCGCCGGGAAGCAGCGAGGCGAGGGAAAACGTGCCGGCACTCCCCGTCACTTGGCGCTGCGCTTTGCTGCCATTCCTGACGGGACGCACGCGGATCACCGCGCCCGATTGCGGCAACCCGGTGGCGCTAATGACCAGCCCGAGAACGCTTCCGGAAGACTGTGCGGCGGGAAGCCGTGCCGAAAGCACGCCCACGAACAACAGTGGAAGCAGGAGAAAGCGCGCCCGCCCGTGCCGGGCAAACCACGTCTCTGCCGCCGAGGCTGCGCCCCGACCCGAACCCGTGCTTGGGGGAAGCAGCCCGTGCTCTGTCATGCGCCTCCTTACTCGACGCCGTCGCCACGGCGTCCGGTCACTGCATTACGGTGAAGGTCGCCTGGGGTGAGATGGAGCGTTGCCCCAGATTGTCGGTCACTTTGACCGTCAGCCGGTACACGCCCGGCGTCAGACCCGCCAGAGTCAACGTCTTTTCCAGCGTCAACTGCTGGGCCGCGTTGCTCAACTGGTCGGTTGTCTCCGTATGGTCGAGGACGTTCTGGTTGGTGACGGCGTTCGCAATCTGCCACTGAATGGTGGCCGAGGGCTTGTGGGTCTTCTGGTCGAGCGTCAGGTTGTAAACCTGCATCCAGATCCCCAGGGACTGACCGCGGGTGAAGCGCGAACCCACGACCGGGCGCACCTTCGTGTCCCCCACGATGAACTGTCCGGCGCCGACCTGGCGTGAGGGCACACGCTGGATCTCGTCGGCCAGCATCAGGCTGGAAGTCTCCAGCTTGCTGTCATCGAACTTCGGTACATCAATGGCCTTGCGGATGGTGCCGAGGCGGTCCGGGCTGTTGACGTCCTTTAAAACCAGGTCAACGCGATAGCGCCCCGGCTTGAGCAACGCGCCATGCCAGTACCGGCTGGTGCGGTCCTTGTACTGGGAGAGCAGCTCGGCGGGAATGTCCAAGCTGACCACATCCTCGAAGGTATCCACGGTGCGCCCGGTCAGGGTCGAGATGCGCCCGAACACGTTGATCCGGCTCTGCTGCACGCCGTTCTTTTCCTGGAACGTCATGTCGCGGTCGGCAATCTGCACCGTGAACGGCACCAGCGCCGTGTCGTCGGTGATCTTGACGAAGTCGGTGCGGAACTCGAAGGGCAGCAGGTTGTAGTTGATGTTGTGGTTGACGACCTCGGCGAGATCGTTGAACTTCACCTTGGGCGGCTTGTTGATGAGCGCGAAGCGTTCCAGTCGGTTGAACTCGTTCATGCTCGCGGGCTCGAAGTTGGTCGTGCCGAGATGCGTGCCGTCGGCGCGCGTGAAGCGGTCGTTCTTGCTGGCCATGCCCATCGATTCCAGCTCGGTCAGACCGGCCCCGGGGACATAGAGCAGCGCATCCTTTTCCGAGGGGTCCATGGTGAGGTGGTACTCCCCGCACATGCAGGGGTCAACGAACTCCAGAAGGACCTCGGTGCCGATGCCCTCGATATAGCGGTAGCGCCACTTCTCGAAGGGGAAGGTGGAGGTGGACCCGCCGCCCTCTTCGGTGGGACGTTCATACGTGCCGCCGCTCGGATGGGACTCGATCTCGTCGGGCTTCCCGTACTCGATATAAATGCGGCCGCGGTCCGTTTTCCAGCCCGGAATTCCAGCGGCAAAGTGCTCGTTGGCGTAGGCGATACGCCGGTAATGCTCTTCCTTGAAGTCGTTGTAGCTGGCGTCGGGGTTGGGGTTGCGCCGCTGCCAGAAAGACTCGATAAACTGGTCGCGCTCCTCGTTGGTCTGGAGGTGCAGAAACGCCTCGCGCTCCTCGTCGGTGATGATGTACACCACGTCCTGGTTGAGCCACTTCTTATAGGTGTCTTCCAACTCGTTCTGCAGACGCTTCTGCTGCTGGCGCTGCTGCTTGGCCGTCAAGGGACGTTGCAACGGAGACACCGGGGCCGCGGCTTGTCCGGCCACGCCCGCCGTCTGCGCTCCCGCCCAGACGCCCCCTCCTAAAACCAGTGAGACACACGCGTAGCGGACAACTTCCCGACCGACGGTCCGGACCTTCATGATGACTCCTGCATGAATCCCCTGCCCCGCCATCCCATCCGCAGAAGCAAATCGGGCGCGACGGAGCTTGATTTGTGAGCGCGAACTTCCAGCTGTCGCAATCTTAGGAGCGCATGCGGCTGCGGTCAAGCGGATTGTCACCCCGGCGCGGCCGGCGAAAACCGACAAACGTACTGTTTTGAACAAGTTTCCCGTTCCTTGAGCTAGGGCTCAATTCGCTCTGGTCCACTTGGGACTGCTCTCCCCCATGCGATGCGCCCGGTCGCCTGGCGGCCGAACAGGCGCCGGAAACGCTGTTGGCACTCCCATTTTCCCCTTCGTTCCGGGAATGTATTTGGCGAAACCTTTTGCTCCTTTGTTCGTACAAGAGGAAGTGCGCATTTCGGAGGGGTCATCTCCCGGCTCAAGCGCCTGCGAATCAGCATGAAAACTTGGAAAAAAGTCCTGCTCGGTGTGCTTCTTGTCGCGGTGGTGGGTGGCATCATAGCCGGCTCGATCCTCAAGAGCCGCAAAGGCATCGTGACGGTGCAGACGGCCTCGGCGGAACGGCAGGACGTGGTGGCCGTGGTCACCGCACCCGGCTCGATCTTCCCCAAGACCTACGCCGACATCAGCGCCAATAATACCGGCCGCATCTTGGAACTCGACGTCAAGGAAGGCGACCATGTGCGACGCGGCCAAGTTCTGGCCCGCCTCGAACATGTGCAGCAGGGGGCCGATGTGGCAGCCATGGAAGCCTCGCTGAAGACCTCGGAGTCCGACACCCAGGCGCAGCAGGCGGCGCTGATCACCGCGCAAGCCGACGTCAAGCGCACCGCCGCGCTCCTCGATCAGGCCAAGCAGGATTGGGAACGGGCGCAGAGCCTCTACCGCGACAAACTGATCTCGCGCGCGGATTTTGACAGTAAGCAGGCGGCCTACGAGTCGGCTCTGGCCCAGAACCAACTTTCGCTGGCCAAGGTCAATGAGACCCGGGCGCAGATCCACAGCGCGGTGACACGCATCGCCGGCTCGCGCGCCAACCTGCAACGCGTCTCCGATCTGCTGGCCAAAACGGCGTTCCAGAGCCCGCTCGACGGCTTGGTGACCTATCTGCCGGTCCACGTGGGAGAAACCGTCGTTCCCGGCATCCAGAACCAGCCGGGCAGCGTCATCATGCGCGTCGCCGATATGTCGGTAGTCACCGCCGAGTTGAAGGTGGACGAGTCCGACATTGTCAATGTCAAGCTCGGGCAACCCGTCAGCTTGCTGATTGACGCCTACGGCGATCGTAAGTTCCCCGCCACGGTCACCGAGGTGGGCGACACTGCCATCCTGCGCTCCACCGGCCAGGCCGCCTCCTCCAGTTCCGGATCCGCCAGCCAGGATGCCAAGGACTTCAAGGTGGTGGTGACGCTGAACAATCCCCCCGCCGATATGAAGCCGGGACTCTCCTGCACGGCGCGTATCACGACCGCGACGGCCAAAAATGCCGTCAGTCTGCCGATTCAGGCGGTGGTGGAACGCGATCCGGCACAGCTCGAGGCCGCTACGTCAGGCACGGCGCAGGCCGCCGCGCCCTCCCTGACGCGCCCTGCCGACGCTAACAAGAAAGTGCAGCCGGTGACCGGCGTCTTTGTGCTCCATCACGGCGTGGCGGAGTTCCACCCGGTCAAGACTGGCGTGACCGGCGTCGACCGCATCGAGGTCCTCCAAGGCGTGAACCCCGGCGATGAGGTCGTCACCGGTCCGTTCCGGGCCTTGCGGACCATGAAAAACCACTCCAAAGTGAAGATTGACAATGCGCTGGTCAAGGCCACCGAGCTGACCGGTTAATCTCTGAACGGATCCCCGCCATGGCTACCTCGATCCTCGACCATTCGTCCCCGCAAGCGGCCCCTGGGGCGCACAGCATCATCCGCACCGCCGATCTCTGGAAGATCTACGAGATGGGCGACCAGCAGGTGGCGGCCTTGCGCGGCGTCACCGTTGACATTGCGCGCAACGAGTACGTCGCCATCATGGGCCCCTCGGGCTCGGGCAAGAGCACGCTGATGAATCTCATCGGCTGCCTCGACTCGCCCAGCCGTGGCCAGTATTGGCTCAATGGGCAACTGGTCAGCGCCATGGACGATGATCAACTCGCCCACATTCGCAACCACGAGATTGGCTTTGTGTTCCAGACGTTCAACTTGCTGGCCCGCGCCAGCGCCCTGCACAACGTCGAGTTGCCGCTCATCTACGCCGGCGTGCCCCCGGCGGAGCGCGCCGCGCGGGCGCTGGAAGCGCTGCAGAAAGTGGACCTCGAGCCGCGCAAGGATCACAAGCCCAACGAGCTTTCCGGTGGACAACGGCAACGCGTCGCCATCGCCCGTGCCCTGGTCAACCGTCCCTCCATCATCCTGGCCGACGAGCCCACCGGCAACCTCGATAGCACCACCAGCAACGAGATCATGGGGCTGCTCGACCGCCTCTGGGAGCAGGGCAACACCATCGTGCTGGTCACTCACGAGCACGACATATCCGAGTACGCGCACCGCGTCATCTACATCCGCGACGGCAAGGTGGATCGCGACCACCTCACCGCCCGCGGCGAACGAGTGCTGGCCGCCAAGCCCGCCGCCACGCCGTGAACCTCAAGGAATCCATCCTCGTCGCCCTTGAAACATTGCGTAGCCACAAGCTGCGCAGTTTCCTCACCCTGCTCGGCGTCATCGTCTCCGTCTGCACCCTTGTCGCCGTCGTCTCCCTCGTGCAGGGCATGAACCAGTACGTCAGCGACAAGATCGGCCACCTCGGCTCCAATACCTTTCTGCTCTCGCAGTTCTCCATCGAGGACCATACCGACCAGGAACGCTTCATGGAGGCGCGCAAGCGCAACAAGGAAATCCGCCTGGAAGACCTGCAGTATTTGCAGGAGGCGGCCAGCCTGCCCGAGCAGCTCGCCGCCAGCATGGGACACGCCCCGATCGAGGTCAAAGGCGGCACGCGTAGCCTAGAGGACGTCAACCTCGCCGGAGTCACGGCCAACACATTGCGGGTCGCCGCTTTCGAGGTCGGCCAAGGGCGCTACTTCACGCCCACCGACGAACAGCACCGCAGCAACGTCGCTTTCGTCGGCCCCGATGTCACGCGGGAGCTTTTTCCCGGCACTGACCCGGTCGGTAAGTCCATCAACGTGGACGGCCGCGACTACACCATCGTCGGCGTCGCCACCGCGCTAGGGAACGTCTTCGGGCAGTCGCAGGATAACTTCGTCCAGGTCCCGCTCGCCACCTTCCGCAAGATGTACGGCACGGAAGGCTCGCTGCAGATCAACGTCCTGGCGCGCAGCGTCACCCTGCTGCCGGTCACCGAGGACGAGATCCGCATGCTGATGCGGGCCCACCGTCACCTGCACTATAACGACAAGGACACCTTCGGCATCATCAGCTCCGATACCGTCATGCAGCTCTGGAACAACCTCACCGGCGCCATCGCCGCCGTCATGGTCGGCGTCAGCGCCGTGTTCCTCGTGGTAGGCGGCATCGTCATCATGAACATCATGCTGGCCGCGGTCAGCGAACGCACCCGCGAGATCGGCATCCGCAAGGCACTCGGAGCACGGCGCAAGGACGTGCTGTGGCAGTTCCTCATCGAATCGGCGGTCATCTCGACGGTGGGCGGGCTGCTCGGCATCCTGGTGGCCTTCATCTTTACGTTGGTGGCCGGGGCGCTCACCCCGATTCCCTTCTCCATGCCGATTACAGCAGTCATCGTGGCGGTGCTGGTCTCGACCATCGTCGGCTTGTTCTTCGGCATCTACCCGGCCAGCAAAGCGGCGAAACTCGACCCGATCGTCGCCCTGCGCGCCGAGGCATGAGCGTGCGGCGTGAAGGCGGAGGGAGGAAGGGAGGGGGGAGGAAGGGAGGAGGGGGGTTTAAGGAGGAATAGGGTAGGCGCGCAATCCTTGATCCGCACGACAAACCGAATACCGAAAACCGATAACCGACAACCATTTAACCGACAACCGTTATGGCTTCCAGCATCCGCGAAAACTTGGCCCTGGCTTACGACACCGTCCGCACCCACAAGCTGCGTTCCGGGCTGACCATGCTGGGGGTGTTTATCGGGACCGTGACGCTAATGGCCATCGGCAGCATCCTCACCGGGCTCAACCAGTCGGTGGTGGACGAGTTGAAGGGGTTCGGCACCGACACCATCTTCATCTACAAGTTCGATCCCGGCATCCACATCGGGCGGTTATCGCGCGAAGAGCGCATGCGCAAACCGCTCAGCGAGGAGGATATCGACACCGTTCGCGTCACCTGCACCGCCTGCGAAAACATCAGCCCCGAGATCTTCTCCTGGGGGGATTGGCGCCACCCCGACGACGCCCGCTACAAGGGCCACGAGGTCAACAACCTGCAGTTCACCGGCGCCACGCCGGTGCTGCCCGTGGTGCTCAACCGCGCTGTGGCGAAAGGGCGCTACTTCACCTCCAGCGAGAACGAGCATCGCGCCGAAGTGGTGGTGCTGGGCGACACGCTGGCCACCGCGCTCTTCGCCGACGAGGACCCGATCGGCAAGGACATCCTGGTCAACGGCACCACGCTGCGCGTGATCGGCGTCTTCGAGAAGCAGAAATCGGCGGGCGGCAACGGACAGGATGTCGTGGCCCAGACGCCCTACCTGACCTACAAGAAGCTCTACCCCAATGCGCGGGAGCACTTCATCGCGGCCGCGGCGCGCCCCGGCCAGATGGACGTGGCCATGGACCAGATCCGCGAGGCGCTGCGGCGCTCGCGCCGGGTCAAATGGAACGATAAAGATAGCTTCGGAATGGCGACGGCGGACAGCATCATCGCCCAGTTCCACGACATCACCGCCAAGATCGCTCTCGTCATTGTCGTGCTGTCATCCATCGGTATGATGATCGGCGGCGTGGGGGTGATGAACATCATGCTGGTCTCGGTGACCGAACGCACACGCGAGATCGGCATCCGCAAAGCGATCGGGGCGCGGCGCGCCGACATTACGCAACAGTTCCTCTCCGAAGCCGTCTTTCTCACCGGCTGCGGCGGCCTGTTGGGCATCCTTGGGGGTTGGCTCATCAGCCTGCTGCTCAACCTCGCCTTGCCCAATCTGCCCTCCTCGGTGCCGCTCTGGGCAGTCGTCACCGGCTTCAGCGTCTCGGTCAGCATCGGCGTCTTCTTCGGCATGTTCCCCGCCATGAAAGCCAGCAAGCTGGACCCCGTCGAAGCGCTGCGATATGAATGACAAATGGTTGTCGGTTGTCAGATTTCGGTTGACGAACGGCGTTGTTGGATGTTGGAACGCTGAAACCTTGACCTATTTCGACCAACCCCAAAAATCCAACAACCTTTTTCCGTGCAACCGCCAACCGAAATTCAACCGTCAACCGCATCGCGCTGGATCGCCTCCCTGCGTTCCACCGCGACGCTGCTCGGTCCAAGCGCGCGCTTCCTGACCACCACGGCAGCGCATACCTACGCGTACTCGGTCGCCGCCAACCTGGTTCTGGCGTTCTACCCTTTTGTGCTGCTCTTGCTCTGGCTGGCGCACCATGCCCTGCAGGCCCGGGCGGTGCTGGTCGTCTACCAGTTGGTACGCGTCTACCTGCCCACCGGCCAGGCCTTGTTCGCCACCGACCTTTACGCGCTCTCCCACGCCCGTGGCGCACAGGTGTTCTCGTTTCTCATGCTGGCCATCACCTCCAGCGGGGTCTTCTTGCCGCTCGAGGTCGCGTTGAACGAGATCTGGGGGTTTAAACAGAACCGCGGCTATCTTGCCAACCAACTGGTCTCGCTCGGGTTGGTCGGCGCCTGTGGCGGCCTGCTCTATACCGCCGTGCAGTTGGCGTTCATGGTCCACCCCAGCCTCTGGGGCCGTATCCTGGATTCCCAGACTTGGACCTGGGACCAAGCGGTGGTGGTCAACCTGTTTTCCTGGCCGGCGTTGATTGTCTGCTACTTCCTCGTCTACTGGCTGCTGCCGCACGGCAAAGTTCCCGCCGCGCAGGTCTTCCCCGCGGCCATCTACACCGGTACGCTGACGGAAATCTTCAAGGTCGTCTTCCGCCTGGTGCTGCCGTTGCTCGACTTCCCCGCCGTGTATGGCCGCCTGACCCTTGCCGTCACGCTGATCATCTGGGGTTACTGCCTGGCGCTCCTCCTGCTCTTCGGCGCCAGCCTGTCTCAGCGCGGCGTGGTGCACCTGCCAAGGTTCGGAAGAAGGTCGGGGGTGGGGGCTGGGGCGTAGGG
>Ga0207416_1001227_pt1 | contig 35948 bp, 28 predicted proteins | sample PaiPotPPM11metaG_FD_184107 | JGI IMG/M metagenome (GOLD analysis project Ga0207416, IMG submission 184107) | Iron sulfur acid spring bacterial and archeal communities from Banff, Canada, to study Microbial Dark Matter (Phase II) - Paint Pots PPM... ...
CGCTTCACCCCCGCCCTCGCGGACGACGGCGCACGGCTCGGGGCCGATGTGGATCGCTACTCCTTCATCGCAGTGGACTTGCACCACCTGCTCTTTGCCGGTCTCCCGGCGCACACCCATCCTACGGGCTTCGCCCCCGACAGCGACCGAATAACGGGCGTCGCCGGACGACGCGATGGGCCATGAACGGAGACATCGGCAGGTGCGCGGTGACGTTCGCAAGCTTGAGGTCGCCTTTGTAAGTGACGCTGAGCGGCTTCACGCAGGTGACGGTCCCTGAATTTTTCCAAAGAGGCAGTGCCAGCGCTGTTTTCGCGCCGTGCCGCTATCATAACCGAGGCGCCGCTAATGGAGTTTTCACCCACTTGCTCGGGGTCGCATTTTGGGTTGTTTTGTAATCCGCCATGATTTCCCCACCTTCATTTCAGGGGAGGCGCTTTGACTGGATAAGTCGGCGCCGATGCGGGAGAAGCACCACTGCCAAGATAGATGTGCACGCCAAACTTGATCGTGTCGTCGTTGCGGCGGAACGCGTAATCAAATAACGGCGAGGCGGCCGGCATCGTCAGCGCGCCATTCTGCCACCAGGTGTGCTGATACTGCACAAACAGCGCGACCGGCACGCCGAAGCCTTGCAGTGCGCTCGGCCGCCACTCGCTGCCCGTCCCCAGCGTGAAGCCTGGCACGGTCGTGGTCTGCGAGGTAACCGGCCCGCCGAAATTGATGTTCAGGTTTTCGTTGAGCCAGCTCACGCCGCTTAGCGCGTAGAGTGCAACATCCGGAGCGACGCCTATGCCCACTTTTCCGCCGAGCGTGGCTGTCCAATGCGCGGTCGTGCCGATGAAGGTCCCGCCCGCGAAGTTGCGATTGATCGTCTGGTTGAAGAAATCGAACGAGGCGAACGGGCCAATGAAGACGCTGTTGCCCCAGGGCCGAAAATTCCAGCCCACAGCGATGCCGCCGCCGAGCGCATTGCCGCTATCATTCAATATGCTGGTCACGTCGTCGGTCAGCGCGTCAGTTTCTGTCGTGCGCACCCGTCCCCAGTTCTCGGAGAGCTCGCCGCCCACCCAAAGACCGGTGTCCCAGTCGAAGATGTAGGTTTCCGATGGAGGGGGAGGTGGACATTTTTTGACGGTGACAGTGACGGTCCCGACAAACGGGATGTCTTCATCAGCGGCTTCAGCGTATCCCGTCACCGTGACGGTGCCTACTAGGGGGGGTGGGCTTTGTCCAGTACCCGAGACGGTCTTTGAGCCGTAATCAAAACTAGGTGGGCCGCTAGCGGGTGCGCCGCCGCTCACCCGCACATGAATGACCCCCACGTTTATTGGCAGCGTGTACAACCACTGATGACCCGGACAAACGGGCGTTGCATTACCTTGAAATGTGATGGGCTTTCCATCGTCGCCCCCGCCCCCGCCTCCCCCTTGCTTCGGCTTTTTGCAGGTGACCACTGAAACAGTGATTTTTTGAATGAAGGGGACCCACCCGTTCGGTCCTTGCATTTCCCCGGTGATTGTGACGACCGATTGGCCGAAATTTTTTCCTGCAATCAGGATGATGAACTTCCCCTTTGGACCGTTTTTGGCCTTAACGACCCCAGGATTGCTGTCGGATTTGACCTTCAGATTCTTCGTCTTCACTCTCAGATGCACGTAGGCAAAACCGTACTGGCAAATGTTTAGCTTGGAGGGAGGAAGGGTTACCGGCTTGAGCGCGGCGGCTTTTTTCGCTTTAGCCTTTTTTGCCTTACTTTTTTTTGCCTTAGCTTTCTTTGCTTTAGGCTGAGTGCTGGCGGGCTTTTTTGCTTTTGCTTGAGGGCTGGCGGGTTTAGTAGCTCCGGCTTGAGGGGGGCTACCTTGAGCTTGAGCGCCAGAAGAAATCAAAAGCAACGAAAGTGCGCAGGCCGAAATAGCCGCAAGAATGATACGGTACATTGTTGCGCCCCCCGTGCAGCACGCCACTAGCCCAATAATACCCGACGGTGGGCAGCGGCCGAAAAGGTGTCAAGGCGCGACACGCTTTATCGATGGATTTCTTTTGGCTGTTACATCAAAGACACAGTCAACCCCGGATGTTAGAAGTGCCAGCACAGCTCTCATTGACTACCTGAATGGACCGCAAATGCGCCGACCCGGATGTCGCTTTGGGTCACGAGCGCCGGGTTGAGCGCGCGACATCGACTTCCACTATGCCCCCGATCGCGACCGAATTCTTCGGCATCGGCCAGCGGGTGCGCGTCGCATTTTGCAACTATTCGGCGGCTTGCTTCCTCCCTTTCCGGGATCGCCGTTCTGTTTGCGGGGCCGTCCGCGTATCATCGCGCAAAATCCGGAGTACAAGAACGTGCGCGAAGAAATCGTACCCGTTCTCATCGTCGGCGGCGGGCCGGTGGGGTTGGCGCTTGCCGGCGATCTCGGCTGGCGCGGCGTTCCGTGCGTGCCGATCCCGCCGCCCGATTGAAAGCGGATCTCGCGGAGCGTTTGCTCAAGGCACAGCCGTGGATAGAACGGCCATAGGCGCTGTCTCTCCACATTGCCCCGAGTTCACGGAGCCCTTGAAAATCCGTCAAAAGGGGATTAAATAGTCTCTCACAAAGGGAATGATTTTGGGAGACCACGATGCCTGGCAATGAGTTGTTTGCGCCTGCCGAGATCGGAGCTGTCGCGGGCGTTCCGGTGAAGTCGGTCTATAAAGTCATAGAGCAACGCCTGCCGGCCGGCCTCGTCGTGCGGCGAAACCGCCAACGCCTGCTCACTCGATGGGGTGCGGTTTGCGTCGTGATCGATCACGAAATGCCGAAGGACGTTCCTGTCAGCGTTCGCAGACAGGTCTATGCGCAGATTAAGGAGTCAATGCCCTCGCGCACGATCACGTGCAAACATGGGTTCCTCCAGTACGTTGTGGATGTGAAGACTGCGGCTAACAAGGTGGATGCAGATCTAGCAAAGTATCGAAAGGCGATGAGGTTGATCGTCGAGGATCCAAGAGTTCAAGCCGGTGCCGCCACCTTCAAGGGGACACGTATTCTTGTGCATCAAATTGCGAATCTCATTTCCCAAGGCGCAACCGGACCGGAACTGCGAGCGGACTATCCGCGTCTGACGCGCGCGATGATCGCCGCCGCCACGGTCTACGTGAAAGCGCACCCCCGTCGCGGTCGACCTCGGAAGCCCGTTTGGCGGAATAACGAGCCGCTCTCCGAGCGGACACTTGAGAGGCACGGCGCTTGACGGCGCCGCGCTTTCTTGTCGACGAGAACCTCTCGGTGAAACTGCCAGAGGTAGCTCATAAGCGAGGCTTTGAAGCCACACACGTCGTTCACTTGGGACTTAACGCATGGGAGGACTGGAGTATCGTTGAAATCGTCGAAACGCATGGTTGGGTTCTCGTTACCAACAACGCTGTGGAATTTCGCTCAAGGTACCGCGCTATCGAGGTTCATCCTGGCGTCATCTTTTTGATGCCATCGGTACGACGCGCACAGCAACTAATGCTATTCGAAGCTGCGCTGGAGGATATAGCGATAAATCCAGATCTGACCAATCAGGCCCTTGACGTCGACCTCTCGGAAGGCTCCGAAATTGTTGTCCATCGCTACGCGCTACCTTAAATAGGCCTAGCACTCGGAGAGCGCAGTTCCCTTTGGCGCGAACGGCCGTATCATTGCGCGCGTATCATCGCGCAAACGCCGGGGTCCGAAGGACGTGCAGCCAAGAGTCGTACCCGTTCTCATCGTCGGCGGCGGGCCGGTGGGGTTGGCGCTTGCCGGCGATCTCGGCTGGCGCGGCGTCGGCTGCGTGCTGATCGAGCAGACCGACGGCTCGATCTATCAGCCGCGCATGGACCTTGTCGGCATCCGCACCATGGAGTTCTGCCGACGCTGGGGGCTCGTCGCCGCGGTCGAAGGCTCGCCCTATCCGCGCGATTACGCGCAGGACAATGTCTATCTCACCAGCCTCACCGGCTATGAGCTTGGGCGCGAGCGCTTTCCCGGCATCGGCCAGGCGCCCGCGCCGCCGGAAAGTCCGCAACGGCGCGAGCGCTGCCCGCAGAACATGTTCGATCCGATCCTGCGCGAGTTCGCGGCCTCGCAGAAGAGCGTCGCGATGCGCTACCGCACGCGGCTCGTTTCATTCATGCAGAATTCAGAAATGGTGACGGCCGAGGTCGAAAATGCCGACACCGGCGCGCGCGAACAGATTTTCGCGCGCACCATCGTCGGCTGCGACGGCGCCCGCAGCCTCGTGCGCGACACGCTCGGCATCCGCATGCTCGGCAATCCGGTGCTGACTTACACCACCAACGTCATCTTCCGCTGCCCGCACCTTTTGTCGCTGCACGACAAGGGCAAAGCCTACCGCCACATCCTCATCGGCCCGGAAGGCACCTGGTCGACCATCGTGGCGATCAACGGCCGCGACCAATGGCGCTTTTCCCTCATCGGCGGCTCGCAGCAGCGCGAGTACACGACGGAAGAAATCGAGGCGGCGATCCGCCGCGCCGTCGGCCGCGATTTCGAATTCGAGATTTTGAGCGTGCTGCCGTGGGTGCGGCGGGAACTGGTGGCCGAGCGCTATCGCGAGGGCCGCGGTTTTATTGCCGGCGACGCCGCGCACGCCATGTCGCCGACCGGCGGTTTCGGCATGAATACCGGCATCGGCGACGCGGTCGATATTTCGTGGAAGCTCGCCGGCACGATCGCTGGCTGGGGCGGCGAGGGCCTGCTCGATTCCTACAGCAGCGAGCGTCAGCCGGTCGGCGCCCGCAACGTCGCCGAGGCGAGCGGTAACTTGCGCCGCATGCTGTCGGTCGGCGCGCATCCCGACATCGCCGACGATACCCCGCAAGGCGCGGCGACCCGCGCAAAGGTCGGGCGCGAATTCACCGAGATGATGCGCCGCGAATGGTTCACGCTCGGCATCCATCTCGGATACCGCTACGAGGACTCGCCGATCTGTTGGCCGGACGGGTCGCAGGCGCCGCTCGACGACCCGAAAGCCTATGTGCCGGTGGCCCGGCCGGGACACCGCGCCCCGCATGCCTGGCTCGCCGACGGCCGCTCGACATTCGATCTGTTCGGCCGCGGCTTCACGCTGCTCGGCTTCGGCGCGGCGGCCCAAGAGGCCGCGCCGCTCCTCGATGCGGCGCGAGCGCGCCGCGTGCCGATCGACTTCGTCGGCATCGCCGAGCCGCACATTGCCGCGCTTTACCGGCGCAAATTCGCACTCGTGCGCCCCGACGGCCATGTCGCCTGGCGCGACGACCGCATGCCGGAGGAGCCGCTGCGCCTGATCGACGTGGTGCGCGGGGCGGCGATTTCTTTTAGGATGGATTGAGCGTAGGATGGGTTGAGCCGAAGCGAAACCCATCGCTCTTACCTCATCGCCCTATGGTGGGTTTCGCTCCGCTCAACCCACCCTACACGTTGCGACACGTTGCCGAGGCGCCATCATGAACAAAATCCCCTCTCGCGAAGAACTCGCCCAATCCGGCTCGCTCGAAGAGCTGTACGGCAAACTGTCCCTCGTCGGCATTGCGCCGGGCTGGAACAAGAAGGTTGCCTCGCTGTGGCCCGCGCCGAAAAAGAATTTCGCGCCGGCGCATTGGAAATACGAACAGGCGCGCGGCGCGCTCGATGCCGCCGGCCGCCTCATCAACACCGAGCTGGCGGAGCGGCGCAATCTCATCCTCTACAATCCGGTGTCCGACGCGAGCTACGGCACGGTGCGCACCATGGTCGCCGCCTATCAGATGATCATGCCGGGCGAATGGGCACGCTCGCACCGCCACACGCCCAACGCGCTCCGTCTCATTCTCGATTCCGAGCCCGGCACCTACACCGAGGTTGACGGCGTCAAGATCGCCATGGCGCCGGGCGACGTGCTGCTCACGCCGAACTGGTCGAGCCACGGCCACGGCAACGACAGCCGCGCCTGCGCCTATTGGCTCGACTTTTTGGACGTGCCGCTGGTGCAGCTCCTTGAGCCGATGTTCTTCGAGCCGGCCGAGGAGGAAAGCGACGAAGCTTCCAACGGTGCGCCGCCGACCAAGGATTCGCCGTTCGTCTTCACCTTAAGCGACACGCTCAAGCGCCTCGACGCCGTGGCGCCCGATCCGTCGGGCCAGTTCGGCACGCACGTGCAACTCGGTAATCCGGCGATGGATACGATCGGGCTGCACATGATGCGGCTCGCGCCGCGCGTGAAAACGGCGCCATACCGCGCCACCGCCAACAACATCTACGCCATCGTCAAAGGCAGCGGCGCGACAAGTGTCGATGGCGAGCGCTTCGAATGGCGCCGCGGCGACGTGATCGCCGCTCCCGCCTGGCGGCCGCATTTCCACGAAGCCGCCGAGGACGCGCTCATGTTCCGCGTCAGCGACGAGCCGGTGATGCAGCGGCTCGGTTTTCTGCGCGTGGAGGAGCCGGCGCAAGCGCATTGATCGCATTAAGTCTCTCTCCTCATGACTCTATGCCGTCACCCCGAGGTGCGCCCCGACCTCAGGATGACGGTAACAAAGCGGATAGCCGTCATCGGCGCCGGCCTTGGCGGTTTGACCGCCGCGGGTTTTCTGCAGCGCGCCGGTTTTGCGGTGAAGGTCTATGAGCAGGCGCCGGCCTTCTCGCGCATCGGCGCCGGCATCATTCTTTCCGCCAACGTCACCAAGCTGCTGCGCCGGCTCGGCCTCGAAGAGGCTCTCGTCGCCGCCGGCATCAAATCGCAGCGCTACGTCAGCCGCGCCTGGGATACCGGCGAAACGATGTACGAGATCGCGTTCGACGCTGAGAGCGAACGCCGCTATGGCGGTCCCTATGTGCATATCCACCGCGGCGACCTGCACGCGGTGCTGGAACGCGGCGTCGCTCCCGGCACGATCGCGTTCGATCGTCAACTGGTGGATTTGCAGGAAAAAAACGGCTCGATGCGTCTCGTCTTTGCCGATGGCGCCGCCGCGGAGGCGGATATCGTCATCGGCGCCGACGGCATTCGATCCAAGGTGCGCGAATTCCTGCTCGGTCCGGAGCCGCCGCAATTCGTCGGTGCGGTCGCGTATCGCGCGATTTTTCCGGCGCAACGGCTCAACGGCTTTACGATTGCGGATTGCACCAAGTGGTGGGGCCCCGATCGGCATTGCCTGCCCTACTTCCTGACCGGCAGGCGCGATGAAGTTTACGCGATCGGCGTCGTGCCGGCGTCCGGCTGGGACAGCGACGAAGCCTCGGTGCCCTCGACCCGCGAGCAATATCTGGAGTCGTTCGCGGGCTTCCATGCGGATCTGCAGCGCGTATTGGAAGCAGTCGACAGCGTGAGCCTGTGGCCGATCTTCGATCGAGCGCGCAACGATTGTTGGAGCGGCGGCCCTGGCGGCCGCATCGTGCTGCTCGGCGACGCCTGTCACCCGATGCGGCCCTTCATGGCGGCGGGCGGAGCGATGGCGGTCGAGGACGGCGCGATCTTAAGCCGCTGTCTTGCCGCGTATGACGAGCCGGCCGAAGCGTTCCGCTGCTATGAAGCGACGCGGATTCCGCGCGTGGCCGACGTGCAGCGTATCTCCATCGAGAACAGCTGGATGCGCGGGCCGACCGACACCGATTGGTTTTATTGCTATGATGCGTGCACGGCCCCGCTCGCCGCGCTGTAGGGTGGGCAAAATCGTCTGCTTTTTACGTTCCCGCGTGGGCATCGCGCGTGTACGATTTTGCCCACGCGGTCTCGCGTGATTGGCGCGATGCCCACCCTACGCGTGCTGCATGAGAGCAAAAAATGTTCGAAGCAAAACCCGATCCGATGATCGCGCGCGATTTCGTCGGCTACGGCGCGAAGCCGCCGAATCCGAACTGGCCCGGCGGCGCTTTGATTGCGGTCAACTTCAACCTCAACGTCGAGGGCGGCGGCGAATTGTCTTTGTCCAACGGCGACGAGGTGTCCGAAGGCATGCTCAACGACATCGGCGTGCCGATGCAGCGCGGCGTGCGCGTCCCGCTCGTCGAATCCGTGTTCGAATATGGCAGCCGCCGCGGCGCCTGGCGCGTGCTCGACGTGTTCGGCGAATTCTCCATCAGGATGAGCATTCTCGGCGTCGCCCGCGCGTTGGAACAGAATCCCGAATTGGCCAAAGCCTGCGTCGCGCGCGGCCACGAGATCGTCAGCCACGGCTATCGCTGGATCGATTATGGCGCCGTCGCCGAAGCAGTCGAACGCGTACACATCAGACGGGCCGTCGAGATTCTGACCAAGCTGACCGGCACAAGGCCGGTCGGCTGGATGACCGGACGGCCCGGCCCGAACACGCGCCGGCTCCTGGTCGAAGCTGGCGGCTTTCTGTACGACCGCGATTCGCTTAACGACGAACTGCCCTATTGGCTGAACATCGCCGACCGGCCGCACCTCGTCATCCCCTACTCGTACGAAGCCAACGACAATCGGTTCAACGAGAACAGCGGCTTCTCCACGGCAGACGATTTCTTCGCCTACATGCGCGACGCCTTCGACGTGCTCTATCGCGAAGGCCAGCGCGGCTCGCCGAAACTCCTCTCCATCGGCCTGCACGACCGCCTGATCGGCCGTCCCGGCCGCTGCAAGGGGCTGATCAAGCTCCTCGAATACATGCGCGGGTTCGATGACGTTTGGTTCTGCACCGGGGCGGACATTGCGCAGCATTGGCGCAAGCATTTCCCGGCGGCCAATGCGTAGAACGGCGGGGCTGCGGATGACGAGCGCGGCCGGAGCATGATCCGCAAAATCGTAGCGCTCATACTGCGTCCTTGGCTGCGCGCGAAGATGGCGCGATGCGAACGACGCGCCGAAGCGGCCTATGCCGCCATGTACGACGCGAGACCGCCCGCGGCGAAGGACTGCTACGACGACGCGCGGCGATACTTCACCCAGGCGATCGAGTTTGCCGGGCGAGCGGACCTTGCGGACGAGGTCACCCGGCTAACGTCTCGCCGCAGCCATATTGCCGAAGTCTATATTCGCCAGTTCCGTTGGGTGGGTTATGACTGAAAACGGCGCTTCGGATGGGCTCGGACCCAACCCGCAAATCGCACCGCTTTTGAATGCGCGTTCGATCTCTTGGCATGAACGCGATATCCCGCTGCAGCAGCGCGGCGTCAGGCTAAGCTGGCTCATTGAATTTGTGCGGTCGATTTACTGGAACGAAAATTGAGCCTCGCCAAAGGCGTTACGCAAAACAGCTGAGAGCCGCGGAGCAGGCGGAGAACCAACGGCGCGCCGCGACGTATGGGCCATGGGACAATATTCCGGAGCCCGATCCGATTCACGTGGAGGACCTGCACCTATTCGAGCAGACGACTCGCGATTTCGTTGCCCATAAAGATACTATCTTTACTATCATAAGGCAGGCGACTATACTCCGCCAGAGCGACGGGAGGTCGCGAACCCATGACCGAGGCGGTATCCCGGCCGTTGGCGCAGATGAGCGGCGAGCTGACCGCGCGCGTCATGTTTGCCGGCCGCTCGTCTTCGCTGTCGGCGCAGGTGGTCGCGGAGGTGCGCGACGCCCTGTTCGGCAAGCGGCTCAAGCCCGGCGATTTCCTCGGCACCGAAAAGGACCTCGCCGCCCGCTTCAACGCGAGCCGCATCGTCGCGCGCGACGCGCTGCGCACGCTGGAAGCGCTCGGCATCGTCGAAATCCGCATGGGCAAGGGCGGCGGCGCCCGCATCGCGCACGGCAATCCGCGGCTGTTCGCCGAGGCGCTGGCCGTGCAGCTCGATCTCACCGGGGTGAGCGCCGCCGAGATCATGGACGCGCAGCGCGCCATCGAGACGCTCGGCGCCGAGCTCGCGGCCGAGAACGCAACCGCCGACGACGTGGCCAAGCTGCGCCGGCTGCTGCGCGAGGCGGAAGCGGCGAGCGGCGATCTCGATGAATTCACCCGGCTGTCGCGCGATTTCCATCTCGCCGTCGCCGAGGCCTCGCACAACCGCGTGCTCATCGTGCAACTCATTTCGCTGGAGCACGTGTCGTGGCCGCGGCGCAACGTCACCGCCACGCCCAAGCTCGCGCGCCACATTCTGGAGATTCACACCAGGCTCGCCGACCTGATCGAGCTGCACGATCCGAGCGGCGCGCGCGCTCTCATGGACGACCATGTCAAGATGATCCGCGCCCGGCGCGTCGCCGAGGCTGCGCGCAAATCCGCAAACGGAAAATCAAACCGCTAGCATCATGCCAACATTGGAGGAGACAATGGCAAAATTTCTGATCGAACCGCATTTCCGCCTGCAGGAATGGGTGGCGGAGGAGAAAGGCTATTTCCGCGCCGAGGGTCTCGATTACGAATTCCGCGAACAGGTGCGCTCGACCGACGGCAAGATCCACGACAAGGGCGACAAGGTCGGCGCCTTCCAGTCATTCGAAGAGGGCCGCAAGTCGAGCGTGAGCTGCGCTTGTCACTGGACCGTCAACGTCGCCGCCTCGAAGGGCCACGGCCGCATGTACACCGACGTCTATTCGGTGGCGCCGGCGGGAATTTTCGTGCCTGCCGATTCGAATGTGAAGTCACCGAACGACCTCGCCGGCGTGCCGATTTCGGTCGGCTACCAATCCGGCAGCCATTACGCGACCGTGCAGGCGCTGGAACCTTATCTCAAACCGCACGAGATCAATCTCAAATTCGCCGACGGCATGCTGTTCGCGCGCATGGAGCAGTTGATCGAAGGCAAGGCGCCGGCCGTGAACCTGTTCAGCGGTCCCTATTACTTCGCCGAGCAACTCGGCTTCCGCAAGGTGATCGACACGACTTTCATGATCGGCACCATGATCCACGGCGATCCCGATCCGGAGGACTTACGCAAATTCTTCCGGGCGCTGAGAAAGGCGCAACGCGATATCGACCTGCGGCCCGAGCTCTTCACCCATTACTACAACAACGAATTTCCCGACCGCTTCCATGCGCTGATGGATACGCGGCGCTGGGGACCCGGCGAGCGGCTGGTGTTCGAGCCTTACACCAGGGAAGTTTACGACGAGTCCCGCGAGTGGATCGCCGACCGCCACATCTTCCCTCAGGGCGAGATGGGGAGCGGACGCTACGAGAAGGCTACGCTCTCGCTGATCGCATAATTCAAAAAACAACGGCAAACGGAGGAACACGCCATGGCCAGAAGCCCGATACCGGTCAAGGTCGCGCCCAAGGGCATGGGACTGAACGACTTTGTCGCCATGCAGGAGGGCTTTTTCGCCGCCGAGGGTCTCGACGTCGCATTCGACTGGAAGACCTTCCGCGGCACGCAATCGAGCTGGAAGGATTTCGACTATTTCCAGCGGCCGCAGGACCGCCCCTACACCGAAGACAGCCAGGACGTAGTCCAGGGCGCCTGCCTGTGGGGAACGATCTGCAACGCCAGCGCCGGCATGGGCCGCGCCGTCACCGAGGGTTACGGCGAATCGCCCTGGGCGATTTTCGTGCGGCCGGACTCGGCGATCCGCAAACCGGAGGATTTGCGCAACGTGCCGGTGGCCGTCGGCATGCGCGCCGGCAGCCACTTCAACGTGCCCTATCGGCTGGAAAAATATCTGCCGCTGCATGAGATCAAGACGGTCAACACCGGCGGTTTCGGCGCGCGGCTGAAAGCGCTGCTCGACGGCGAGGTGGAGGCGGCGAGCCTGTTGCCGCCGCAGATCGCCATGGCCGAGCAACTCGGCCTGCGCAAGATCATCGAGGATCGCTTCAAGACGGTGTGGTGGGTGCCGGCGAACGCGCCGCCGCAGGTCGTGCACGGCTATATGCGCGCGCTCAATCGCGCCGAAGAGGCGCTCGACGCCAACCTCGCCAAGTACCTGCCGCTGTGGAAGCTCGCCGTCCCGGCGGAATTCGAGAACTTCCACCCGTGGGACTTTACCAAGTTCGGCCGCGGCGAGCGCTTCGTCAACGAACCCCTGCCGCGTGCGGATTTCGGCGAGGTGTTTGCGCAGGTCGAGCGCTGGGGCCTCGATCAGTATCTCAAGGACCGCAATCCCGAAACGTTAAGCTATCCGGCATAATGACGGGAGTAAGCCGGCGATGGCGGTGCGGCCATACGGCGTAATCACCGGATAAGCCGGCGATGACGGCCGGCTATCGCCGCGCCGGTCCCGACTGAGTCAAACTTGGAATTGCGGTGCGGCGCCCCGGCGCCCCGGCGCCCCGGCGCCCGACGGCTAGCCGCGATCGCGGCGCTGTGAGAATATGGCCGCCCACCGCTCGGCCATTCTCGAATCGCAATCGCCATCATGCACGCAGGCATCGGAGACACGGTTCGCCGCAAAGAGGATTTGCGCCTCGTCACCGGACGCGGCTGCTACAGCGACGATTTCAATTTTCCCGGACAAGCCTACGCGGCAATTGTGCGCTCGCCGCACGCGCATGCGCTGATCCGCTCGATCGACGTGAAAACGGCGCGCGCCATGCCCGGCGTGCTCGCGGTATTGACCGGCCAAGATGCGCTTGCCGACGGGCTCGCGCGCATTCCCCATCTCGCCGCTCCCGGCACGCCGCCCGACATCGTGTTGAAAAACCGCGATGGCTCGCCGGTGCCGGTGGCGCCGCATCACGTGCTGCCGACCGACCGGGTGCGTCACGTCGGCGCCGCAATCGCCTTCGTGATCGCGGAGACGATCGCCGCGGCGAAGGACGCGGCCGAAAAAGTCGGCGTCGACTACGAGCCGCTGCCGGTGGTGACGCAGGCCAGCGCCAGCGCCGAGAGCGGTGCGCCGCGGCTTTACGACAATTTACCGAATGTCATGATCGACGCCGAAGTGGGCGACGCCGCCGCGACCGACGCGGCCTTTGCGCGCGCCGCCCATGTCACGCGGCTCGACACCTGGGTCAACCGCGTCACCGGCGTGCCTATGGAGCCGCGCAGCGCCGTCGGCGTCTATGACGCAGCGAGCGGACGCTACACGCTCTACGCCGGCTCGGGCGGTATCGTGCGGCAGAAGAAGGAGCTTGCGCAAATCCTCGGCGTGCCGTTCGAGTCCGTGCGCGTGGTCGCAAAGGAAATCGGCGGCAATTTCGGCACCCGCAACAGCTTCTTTCCCGAATTCGCGCTGGTCGTTTGGGGCTCGCGGCGCGTCGGCCGGCCGGTGAAATGGACGGCCGAACGTCACGAGGCGTTCGTCAGCGATTATATGGGCCGCGATCTCACCGTGAGTGCCGAACTCGCGCTCGATGCCGACGGCCGTTTTCTGGCGCTGCGCTCTTCGAACCTCAGCAATGTCGGCGCCCACTCTGGCTCGTATGTGCCGCTGGTCAAGGGCGTGGGGCTGGCGACCGCCGGCTATCGCATTCCTACGGCCCACATCCGCGCGCGGGCCGTGCTCTCAAACACCATGTGCACGACGCCCTACCGCAGCGCCGGCCGCCCGGAAGTGATCTACGTGATCGAGCGGCTGATCGACAAGGCGGCGCGGGAGCATGGCTTCGATCGCGTCGCGTTGCGCAGGCGCAATCTCATTCCGCCGTCGGCGTTTCCGTACAAAAATCCGCAAGGCGTCATCTATGACAACGGCACCTATCGCGCCGTGATGGACCGCGCGATGGCGCTCGGCGATTGGAAGGGCTTCAAGAAGCGCCGCGCCGAGGCGCGCAAGCGCAAGCGCCTGCGCGGCATCGGGCTTTGCTGCTACCTCGAAACCACCGGTGGCTATCCGCGCGAGCGCGCCGATATTACGGTGCGTCCGCGGGGCCGCGTCGATGTCGTGGTCGGCACGCTGTCGAGCGGGCAGAGCCACGAAACCACTTTCGCGCAATGCGTAGCGGAATGGCTTGGCGTGCCGTTCGACGACGTGCACGTGTTTGAAAGCGACACCGATATCGTCAAGGAGGGCGGCGGCTCGCATTCCGCCCGCTCGATGCGGCTTGCCGGCATCGTCATGGGCAACGCCTCCGACGCCATCGTCGAGAAGGGCAAAAAAATCGCCGCCCATATGCTGGAAACCGCCGAGGACGATATTGCGTTCGCCGCCGGCCGTTTTACCGTCAAGGGTACCGACCGCTCGGTCGGCATTTTCGATGTGGCGAGAGCGGCGGAGGAGGGCGAAAAAACCGTGCCGGCGGATTTACGCGGACCCCTTGCCGCCACCGCCGACGAGACGATCCGACAGCTCGGCTTTCCCTACGGCGCCCATGTCTGCGAGGTCGAGATCGATCGCGAGACCGGCGCGCTCGATCTCGTCCGCTACACCGCGGTCGACGATGTCGGTCGCGCCATCAACCCGATGGTCGTGCACGGCCAGACCCATGGCGGCGCCGCGCAAGGCATCGGCCAGGCGCTGTGGGAGCTTTGCGCCTACGATGCGCAGGGACAATTACTCTCCGCGTCGTTCATGGATTACGCCATGCCCCGCGCCGACGTTTTGCCGGCGTTCGCCACCGACATCAGCGAGGTGCTTACGCCGACCAACCGGCTCGGCGTGCGCGGCGCCGGCGAAGGCGGCACCACCGGCGCGCTCGGCGCCGTGGTCAACGCCGTGGTCGACGCGCTTTCAGAATTCGGCGTCAGCCACATCGAAATGCCGGTGACGCCGCAGCGCATCTGGCGGGCGATGCAGACGGCGAAGCAATGAGACTAACTCCCTCTCCCCGCACGGCGGGGAGAGGTGAAGTATGGAACAAACAGCAATAGGAGCAACCATGGCCGACATCCTGAGCAAACAAGACGGACCGATCCTGCGCGTCACTCTGAACCAACCGGAGCGCGGCAACGCGGTGTCCGACGCAATGGTGGCGGAGCTGACCGGTATCGTCGAAGCCGCAGAAAAATCCTCCAGCGTCGTGGTGCTGCGCGGCGCCGGCAAGGATTTTTGCGTGGGGCGCGCCGCCATGGGGCAGCGGCCGCCAAAGGAGCCCGACGCATTCGAACGCCGCACGTTCAGCGATATCGTGTTCGACTGCTACGGCGCCATGCGCAACGCCAAGATTCCGGTCGTCGCCGTGGTGCAGGGCCGCGCGCTCGGATTCGGCTGCGCGATCGCGGCGGCGTGCGACATCACGCTGGCGAGCGACCGGGCGATCTTTCAGGTCCCCGAAATGGCGCACAACATTTTGCCCACCATGGTGATGTCGTCGTTCGTCGACCGCGTGCCGCGCAAGGCGATCAGCTATCTGGTCTATTCGCAAGCCGAGATCGGCCCGGATCGGGCGCTGTCCTTCGGCATCGTCAGCGATGTGGTGCCCGCGGCAAAACTCGACGAAGCCGTCGAAACGCTGTGCGCCGCCATCCTCAAAGCGCCGCGGCCGGCCATCCTCGGCGTCAAGGAATACGTGAAATCCGCGCCCGACATGGCCGTGTTCGGCGCCGTCGAATTCGCCCGCAACCTGCACGCCACCGTCAATTCATCCGGCGAGATGCGGAGGCAGCATTGAGCTTGCCGCTTGCGACTCCTTCTCCCCGCACAGCGGGGAGAGGTGAATTATAAGCATCGGGTGAACGCGTCGGCGATGAACTGGTGCGTGAGCGCGTAAGTCTGCCGCGTTGCCGGCTCGTCCCAGCCGGCGACGCCGGGCACGTCGAAGCCCTGGTCGGTGTAGGCATGCACAATGCCGCTAAAAACGAGCATCTGCCATTTGGCGCCGGCCGCGTCCATCTCGGCCTCGAAGGCGTCGCGGTCGGCCTTGGGCACGACCGGGTCGGGCGCGCCGTGGGCGACCAGAAGCTTGGCCTTGATCGCGCCCTTCTGCGCCGGCTGCGCGGTTTTCAAGTCGCCGTGGATCGAGACCGCTGCGGCGATATCGGCGCCGTCGCGCGCCAGCTCCAAGACGTTGCCGCCGCCGAAGCAAAAGCCGACCGCGGCGCGGCGGTCGTCGATCAGATCGCGCTTCTTGCCTTCTGCGATCAGCGTGTCGTAGGCGGCGCGGATGCGCGCCCGCGCCTGGGCGGCATTGGCGCGCAGCGGATTGGCCAAGGCCGCCGCGTCGCCAAAATCGGCCGGGCGTGTCCCCTGCCCGTACATGTCCGCCACCAGCACGACATAGCGGTCGCCGGCCACCAGTTTTCCGCGCTCGATCGCCTTGTCGGTCATGCCCATCCAGTTCGGCGCCACCAGCACCGCCGGACGGCGGCCGGAGATTTTTTCCTCATAGACGAGCGCCCCCTCGGCGGTGAGCGGGCCCATGGAATATTTGATCGTTTCGGCCTTCATGCGTTTTCCTCGTTATTCTTGTAGGGTGGGTTGAGTGCAGCGAAACCCACTGCGGCAGTCGATGGGTTTCGCTGCGCTCAACCCATCCTACCGGATGTTGTGTTCCGCGGGAAAACTTATAGTCTGCCGCGCCGTGACGGCGTATCTCCCCTCCCCGGCGTGCATCTTTGCGCCGCGCTCCCGCAGGGCGCGGCGATGATCGTCGTCGCCATCGACATCGGCGGGACTTTTACCGACCTCGTCGGCTTCGACGACGAGGCCGGCCGGTTCGTCGAGGCGAAATGCCTCACCACCCAGCAGGAGCTCGCGCAAGGCGTGCTCGACTGCATCCGCAAGAGCGGGCTCAAAGCGGCTTCCATCGACGAACTGATCCACGGCTCGACCATCGCCATCAACACGCTGATCGAGCGCAAGGGCGCCAAGACCGGGCTTATCGTCACCGGCGGCACGCGCGACGTCTACATCGTCGGCCGCGGCAATCGCCCGGAGGCATACAATCTGTTCTTTCACCGCCATCGGCCGCTGGTGCCGCGGCATCTCACGCGCGAGATCGAGGAGCGGCTGTTAAGTTCGGGAGAGATTTTTCGACCGCTGAACAAGGCGAGCGTCACCGAGGCTTGCCGCGTGCTCGCCGCCGCAGGCGTCGAAGCGGTCGCGGTGTGCCTCCTGCACTCCTACGTCGATCCGGCGCACGAGCGCATCGCCGGAGCCATGGTCAGCAAGGCGCTGCCGCACGCTTACCTTTCGCTCTCGCACGAGATTTTGCGCGAGTATCGCGAGTTCGAGCGGCTGTCGACGACGGTGGTGAACGCCTATATCGGACCCAAGGTTGGCGGCTATGTCAGCAACCTGAAATCGCGCCTCGCCGACGTCGGCTTTGCCGGCGAGCTTTCCATCATGCGTTCCAACGGCGGCGTGATGCCGCCGGAAGTGGCGACGGCCCGCCCCGTGGCGATGATGGAATCCGGTCCCGTAGGCGGCATCATCGCCTCGGCGCGCGTCGGCGAAAAACTCGGCTTCGCCGACGTGATCTCCTTCGACATGGGCGGCACCACGGCAAAGACGAGTCTGGTTCGCGACGGCGAGCCGACGCTGGCGCCCGGCTATTACGTCGGCGGCTATGCCAGCGGCCACCCGGTGATGCTGCCGATGATCGACGTGGTCGAGGTCGGCGCCGGCGGCGGCAGTATCGCCTGGACCGACGATGTCGGCGCGCTCAAGGTCGGGCCGCAGAGCGCCGGCGCCGATCCGGGCCCGATCTGCTATCGCGGCGGCGGCACCGAGCCGACCATCACCGACGCCAACGTGGTGCTCGGCCGGCTCGACCCTAAAAATTTTCTCGGCGGCGAGATCGTGCTCGACGCCGACGGCGCGCGCGCCGGCATCGAGCGGAAAATTGCAAAGCCCCTCGGTATGGACACGGTCGAGGCGGCGCAGGCGATCGTCGCGATCGCGATTTCGAAAATGTCGCTCGCGGTGCGCGAAGTGTCGGTGGAAAAGGGCTACGATCCGCGCGATTTTGCCCTGGTCGCTTCAGGCGGCGCCGGGCCGCTGCACATCTGCGCCATCGCGCGTGAATTGCACATTCCCAAAGTCATCGTGCCGCTGTTTCCTTCGCATTTCTCCGCCCTCGGCATGCTGCTCGCCGACGAGCGGCACGATTTTACCCGCACGTTTTACTGCGACCTCGCCAGCCTCGATTTCAAGGCGCTCCACGCGGTGCACGACGAAATGGCGAGCGAGGCAAAGAAAAGCCTGCGGCATTCGAGCAATGCCGAATGGCAAATCGCGCTCGACCTGCGCTATGTCGGACAGGAATTCACCCTGTCGGTGCCGGTCGCGCGCGAGGCGATCGAAAAAGGCCAGCGGCAAAAAATCCGCGCCGCGTTCGATGCGCTTTACGAGCATCGCTACGCGCACCAGTCGCCGGACGAACCGGTAGAGATGGTCAACATCCGCCTCGCCGCGATCGGCAAGCGGCCGAAACTGCGTTTTCCGAGGCTCGCCAGGCGCGCCGCCGCCAAAGCCTCGCGGCGCCGCGACGTCTACCTTGGCGATCCGCGCATGCCGGTGGCGTGCCCGATTTACCAGCGCGGCGAACTCGGCTCCGGCGCGCGCCTCAAGGGACCTGCCCTGATCGAGGAGCACGGCACGACCACCGTGCTGTTCGAGCAAGACCGCTGCGCCGTCGCACCTTCGGGCGAACTGATCGTCGATGTCGGAGGCGCGCGATGAGCAAAAGAATTAGGAAACGTCAGCAAGGCAAAAAACAGAAGAAAACGCTCGACCCGGTGACGCTCGAAGTCATCCGCAACGCGCTGCCGGCGATCGCCAACGAGATGGCCGCCGACCTGCAGCGCACCTCCTACAACATGATGATCTATGAAGTGCGCGACTTTTGCACTTCGCTGGTCAACACCAAAGGCGAGCTGATTTCACAGAATGTCGGCGGCGTGTCGCATTTCGTCGCCGATCTCGGCGTCATTATCACCGACGCCATGCAGCGCTACGGCGAGGACGGTTTCGCCGAAGGCGACGTGATCATCACCAATCACCAGGCGGTCGCCGGCCAGCACCTCAATAATATCGTCATCTATACGCCGTATTTCTATCGGGGCGAGCTTTTGCTGTTCGCCATGGTGCGCGCGCATTGGATCGATGTCGGCGGCATGTCGACCGGCTTCGGCGCCGGGCCGAGCGTCGGCGATCCCTGGCTCGAGGGCTTGCAGCTCGATCAGCTGAAAATCTACCAAGCCGGCAAGCTCGACGAGACGCTCTACCGCGTGCTCAAGGACAACATCCGCTTCCCGGAATCGTCGCTCGGCGACATGAAGTCGCAGATGGCGGCCTGCCGGCTGGCCGTGCGGCGCATGAACGAGCTGTTCGAGAAGTACGGAAGGGCCACGATTCTGGACGCGATTGGGCGGATTTTCGACGAGACCGAGCGCAAGTGCCGCAACGTCGTGGAAAAGTTGAAGGACGGCGTCTACGAAGCGAGCGCTTTCATCGACGATGACGGCGTCAAGCGCGGCGAGCGCGTTCCCATTCATGCCAAGGTGACCATCGATCGCGGCAGCATGACGATCGACCTCTCCGGCTGTTCGGGAGAACGCAAGGCCGGGATCAATTCGCGCACTTACGCCGCCGCGCGCGTCGCCTATAAGGCGCTCACCGGCCCGCTGGAGCCGGTCAACGAGGGCTCGTTCGGCGCCCTGAAAGTCATCATCCCCGAAGGCAACGTGATGATGGCGCGCTATCCGGCGCCGATGGCGGGCTGGAGCGTGATCGTGCCCACGGTCGTGGATACGATCGTGAAGGCGCTCGCCAGCGCCATGACCGATCGCGTGCCCGCCGGCCATCACGGGCTCCTTGGCGGCTCCATCGTGTTCTTCGGCGTGCATCCGAAGACGCAGCGGCGCTTCGTGGTGCAGAGCATCGAAGGCGGCGGCTGGGGCGGCCGGCCCACCGAGGACGGCGAATCGGCGACGGTCTCGGTCTGCCAGGGCGACGTGCGCAATGCCTCGATCGAAGGGATCGAGCTGAAATGCCCGGTAGTCGTGGAAAGCCGGGGACTGCGCACCGATTCCGCCGGCGCCGGGAAACATCGCGGCGGCCTCGGCCTCGACACGCGGGTGCGCAATCTGGTGGACGGGCGCTGGAATTTCGATCATCCGCGGCGCGAGCAATGCCCGCCCTGGGGCCTCTGGGGCGGCAAGTCCGGCTCGCACGCCGATTTTCTGCTGCGGCTGCCGGGCGAGAACGATTTCCGCTCCATGGAGGCGCCCCACTATCCGGTGCCGGTGCAGTCCGAAGTGATCGTGCGCACCGGCGGCGGCGGCGGCTGGGGCGATCCGCTGCAACGCGACGCGTCGCTCGTTCGCGCCGACGTGATCGAGGAATTGGTCTCCCGCCGCGTCGCCGAGGAGGTGTACGGCGTCGTGCTCAGGGACGATTTGACGCTTAATGAAGCCGAGACCGAGCGGCGGCGAAATGCGCTAAGATCGGCGGCAACCAGGGAGGAAGCCGATGGCAGCGAGCGCCGCGACCTTTGAGCCGTCACGGCTGCTTTTTTCTCCCCCTACCGGCCGGGGAGGTGGGCGGGGCGAGCGCCGCGGCCCTCGACCTCGGCGGCGCCGCCCGAGCCCCCTCACCGCAACCCGCTCCGCTGCGGGGCGAGACAGTTCGCCTGCGCCTGCGCCTGCGCCTGCGCCTGCGCCTGCGCGATCGCCGAGCGCAGCTCTCGCGAAGGCTTTCGTGACCGCAATCGCTGCCGTGCTTTTGCTACTGGGCCCCATGCTCTCGCCGGCCTCGGCCGCGGAGCTGCTTCGCGTCGGCAATGTTGGCGCCGTGGCGTTCTCCTTCGTGCCGACCAATGTCGGCAAGGAGGTCGGCATCTTCGCTAAGCACAACCTCGATATTCAGATCATCGGCTTCGGCGGCGATGCCAAGCTGCAGCAGGCCATGGCGGCGAACGCCGTCGACGTCGGGCTTGGCTCCGGCCCTGGCATGGCCTTCATCGTCAAGGGTTCGCCGGTCAAGGCCATCGCCGCCATCGCCGGGCCGCCGCTCATCTTCGCGCTGGTCGTCCGCGCCGACGGTCCGGTGAAGACGATCGCCGATCTCAAGGGCCGCAAGGTCGGGATTTCCACCGTCGGTTCGGCCACGAGTTGGCTGATGAACGAGGTGTCGCGTCAACAGGGTTGGGGCTTCAACGGTTTCGACCAGGTGCCGATCGGCGACAATGCCGCGCGCCTCGCCGCATTGAAGTCCGGCGCGATCGACGGCTGCGTCGTCGACGTCGGCTCTGCGCTCAAATTCGTCCAGCGCGGCGACGGCCGCATTCTGATGCGTTTCGGCGACGTGGCAAAGAATTTCATCATGCACGTCATCTTCGCGACCGACAAAGCGATGGCCGAAAAACCGGCCGACCTCCGCGCTTTCGTCAAGGGATGGTTTGAGAGCATCGCCTACATGCGGGCGCATAAGGCGGAAAGCGTCGCCATCGCGCAGAAAGTAATGGGCACCGACGCCAAGACCGCGAGCGGCATCTACGACGAACTGATGCCGATGTTCACCGACAACGGCCACTTCGATGCGAAGGCGCTCGCCGCGTTGCGGCGCTCGTTCGTCGAGATGAAGATCCTTCCCACCGAACCGGATATGAGCAAGCTTTATACCGAGGCGTTCCTGCCCAAAAACTGAGCGGATAACAGGTTGGAGGATACGAGGGTGAATAGCGCCACTAATTCCGCTTATTTCCGCGCAAGCGGGAATCCGGCGGGACGGTCCGAAGCTGGGTCCCCGCTTTCGCGTCGGCGAGCGGTTGTTCGAAAAGCCGCCTGTATCATCGTTTTCGCGTTCGCCTGCGCGCTTTCCACCGCGCACGCTCAGGCGGCGCAAATGCTGCGCGTCGGCAAAGCCGTGCCGCAGGCGTTCTCGTTCGTTCCGCTCGACGTTGGAATTCAAAAGGGTTTCTTCAAACAGAACGGACTCGACATCCAGGAGCTTGCGTTTGCCGGCGATGCCAAAATGCAGCAGGCGATGGCGTCCGACAGTCTCGATATCGGTCTGGGTTCGGGACCGGCCATGGCCTTCATCGTCAAGGGCTCGCCGGTCAAGGCGGTCGCCGCCATGGCCGGGCCGCCGCTGATCCTGACGCTCATTGTCCGCCCCGACGGGCCCAAAACCATCGCCGATCTGAAGGGCAAAAAGGTCAGTGTCTCCACTGCCGGCTCGCTCACCTATTGGCTGGTGAGCGAAACCTCGCGCCAGCAAGGCTGGGGACCGAACGGCATCCAGATCGCTCCGATGGGCGCCATGGGCGGGCAGATCGCGGCACTCGAGCGGCACGATATCGATGGCGTGGTCACGGACGTATCCACCGCGCTCGAACTGGTAAAACGCGGCAAGGCGCGCATCCTCATACACTTCGGCAAAATCGTGAAGAATTTCCACGTCCACGTGATTTTCGCGACCGACAAATTGATCGCCGCAAAACCCGAGGCCGTCCGCGGTTTCCTGAAAGGCTGGTTTCAGTCCATTGCCTTCATGCGCGCCAACAAGGCCGAAACGGTCGCCATCGGCATGCAAGTCCTGCACTTGGGCGCCGACATCATGAACCCGACCTATGACGAGCTAATGCCGATGTTCTCGAACGACGGCCGATTCAATCCGAAGGCGCTGAATACGCTTGCTAAATCCTGGGTCGAGTTGAAGATGCTGGCGAAAGAACCGGACTTGAAATCGCTCTATACCGAAGCGTTCTTGCCGGCCGCGTCGAAGTGAAATGGGTCGACACCGAGGGTTGCGCAGCGAGCGACGTCGGATATGTGCAAACTCCTCACCGACGCGTGTTTGCCAAAACAGTGAAGATGCAGACCCTCATGCGCCACATGTTACCCGTCACCCCGAAGTGCGATCCCCAACGTGATCGGGCGGAGCCTCGAAGGGCGACGGCACGGGCAGCTCCGGCGCCTCGACCGCTCATCCTTCGAGGCCCGCCCTGCGCGCGGGCGCCTCGGGATGACGGAGTTGATTTGCGCGTGCGGCAATGAGCGCCGGCGATATCGCAGTCCGCATCAGAGGCGTCGGCCACCAATTCGGCGAGGCGGGCGAAACACAATACGTGCGCGCGCTCTCCGATACGTCGCTTGACATCGCCCGCGGCGAACTGCTCTGCCTGATCGGGCCGAGCGGCTGCGGCAAGAGCACGCTCCTAAGCATCATGGGCGGCCTATTGCCGCCGACGAGCGGCAGCGTCGAGGTCTCGGGCCAGCCGCTGCGCGGGCCGCTGCCGCGCGAGATCTCCTTCGTGTTTCAGGAGAACGCGCTGTTTCCCTGGAACACGGTCATGGAAAACGTGCGGCTCGGCATGCTGTTTCAGGGCGTGCCGAAATCGGAGCATGCAACGCGCGCAAGACAATCGCTCGAAGCCGTCGGCCTTGCCGAATTCGCCCATCATTATCCCGGTCAGCTTTCCGGCGGCATGCGCCAGCGCGCGGCGCTGGCGCGGGCGCTCTCTCTGGAGACCGGCATTCTGTTGATGGACGAGCCGTTCGGCGCGCTCGACGAGCAGACGCGCATGATCCTCGGCGAAGATCTTTCGGTGCTGCTGGCGCACACCGAGAAGACCATCGCGTTCGTCACCCACAGCCTCGGCGAGGCGGTATTTCTCGCCGACCGCGTCGCCGTGTTCTCGGCGCGGCCGGGCACCATCAAAAAAATCATTCGCGTGGACGAGCCGCATCCGCGCAAGCCTGGCTTCGTGACGTCCGAAAAATTCGCCGCTTTGCGCAACGAGCTTTATGCGCTGCTGCACGACGAGATCCGCAAAGCCGTGTTGGAATCGGCGCAGGCGCGCGACGCCCGCGCCGCCGGCGGAGCCGCATGATGGCGCGGCGCGCAGAAAAGGCGCAACGGTTCGCCAGCCGGGCGGTGCAGGTCGGCTTTCTGCTCGCTCTCCTCATTCTTTGGTATCTCGCGACCAATTACTGGGGCGTCAATCGCCTATTGCTGCCGGACCCGATCGCCGTATGGCACCAGCTCGTCGACGTGCTCAGGAGCGGCGCCTATCTGCCGGACTTGCGCGTCACCGCGACCGAGTTCGCCGTCGCCTTCGTGCTGGCGACGACAAGCGGCACCGTCGTCGGCTATGTCGTCAGCCGCTCGCGCTATTTGATCCGCGTATTCGAGCCGCTGCTCGCCGGCATCTTCTCGATCCCGCTCATACTGTTCCTGCCGCTTTACGTGCTGTTTTTCGGGCTCGGTTTGGAATCGAAGATCGCGCTCGGCACCACGATCAGCTTCTTTCCCATCGTGCTCGCGACGATTGCGGGATTCAGCAATGTCGATCGCACGCTCGTCACCGCGGCGCGATCGATGGGCGCGTCGGATTATCAGCTGTTTCGCTATGTGCTGCTTCCAGGGGCGTTGCCGGTGATCCTCGGCGGCTTGCGCATCGGATTCACCATCGCGCTTCTCTCCATCCTCGGCAGCGAGACCATCGCTTCGCTCGCCGGCCTCGGCCATCACATCGTCGAACTGGCCGAGGACATGGAGATGTCGCGCATGTTCGCCTACATCGCCTTCGTCGTGGCGATAGTGGCGCTGCTCAACGGCGTCGTGTCGCACCTCGAAGCCCGCGGAAGGCGACGCGGATGAATTTTTCTCGAACGAAGCATTCGACCTCCGCTCGTCCCCGCGACCCGCCTACGCTCGCTTCGCGGGCTACGGCGGGTCGCGGGAATGAGCGGAGCGTCAAATCCGTGCAGCGATTTCTGCTGCGTCATCCCGGCATCGTCCGCCTCGGCGTCGTCATCCTCATTCTGCTGGCGTGGGAAGTCGCCGCGCGTTGGTTGATCGATCCACTGTTCGTCAGCCCGCCGTCGCGCGTGTTCACTTCGCTCGGCTCGGTGTGGGATACGAGCGGCGTGCCGGCGGCTTTGCGGCTCACCTTTTTCGAACTCGCGGTGGCGTTTGCCATTTCGGTCGCGATCGGCCTCGTGGTCGGGCTCGCGATCGGCCTGCAGCCCTTTGCGCGAATGAGCCTGATGCCGATCGTTCTGTTGGTCTACGGTCTGCCGCAGATCACCATTCTGCCGCTGTTCATTCTCTTCTTCGGCATCGGTCCGGCGTCGAAAATCGCCTTCGGCGTGACCCATGGAATCTTTCCCATCGTTATCACCATCGTGGCCGGCGTGCAGAACATTAAGCCCATCCTGCTCGTGAGCGCGCGCTCGATGGGCGCGAGCCGCTGGCAAATCCTGCGCTGGGTCATTTTTCCCCACATGATCCCGAGCTTTTTCGCCGGCATGCGGCTCGGCATGAGCGGCGTGCTGCTCGGCGTGCTGCTCGCGGAGCTTTACGTATCGACCGCCGGCATCGGCTATTTCACGCAGATGTTCACCGAAAACTTCGATCCGACCAAGCTGTTCGGGCTCATCGCCGTGTTGGCCGCGATGGCGATCCTGCTCAACGAACTCGTCCGCCGCGCCGAAATCAGGTTCAGCCGCTGGCGATGAGAAGGAATAATAAATGGCGAAGCTGAGGCTGACCGTCGCCTGCGGCGACTATGAGATCGTGCGCGCGCTTGCCGACGGCACGGTCGCCGCCGACGGCATCGAACTGATCATGCTCACCGGCATGGGCTCGCGCGAGCGCCATTGGCGCATGGCGCGCAAGCGCGAGTTCGACGTCTGCGAAATCAACGTCGGCGGCTATTTGATGGGTCGCGACCGCGGCGAGGCGCTCACCGCCATTCCGGTGTTCCTGCACCGGCGTTTCCGCCACGGTTTTGCGTTCGTCAATGTGAACTCCGGCATCCGCACGCCCAAGGACCTCATCGGCAAAAAGATCGGCGGCACAAATTTTCAGCCCGCGTCCAACATCTGGATGCGCGGCATCCTGGAAGAACACCACGGCGTGCCGCACCGGGATTGCATTTGGGTCGTCGACCGCGGCGAGGACGTGGAATTCACGCCGCCGCAAGGCCTGCGCATCGAGATGATTCCGGCCGGCAAGCGGCTCGACCTCATGCTGGCCGAGGGCGAAATTCCGGCCATGCTGTCGCCCGACATTCCGCGGCTCTTTCTCCAAGGCGACAAGCGCATCGTGCGGCTGTTCCCAAGCTACAAGGACATCGAGATCGAGTTTTTCAAACGGACCGGAATCTTTCCGATCATGCACGTCACCGTCGTGAAGCAGGAGATCGTCGACAAATATCCGTGGCTGGCGACCAATCTGGTGAAAGCCTTCGACGAAGCCAAGGCGTTGGCCTATCGCCGCGTCGCCAATCCGCGCGTCGTGCCGCTCGCCTGGATCAGGACCGCGTGGGAGGAGCAGCAGGAGGTCTTGGGCAACGACCCGTGGGCCTATGGGCTTAACGACGCCAACCGCAAAAATCTGCAAACGGTGCAGCGCTACTGCCATCGGCAAGGCTTAATCGCCCGCACGATGCCGCTCGACGATCTGTTCGCCAACACCGATCTCGGCGACGCCGGGGGCGGCGCGGAGAATATATAGAGTTGTTTCCCGGATGCGGTGCAGCGCGCAGCGGTGCACCGCATCCGGGATCGTAACGATCCCGGGTCTGCAGCGCACCACTTCGTGCTGCGCTGCGCCCGGGAAACAAGCAGAGCAGAGACACCCATGCCCGAGCAAAAAGACGACCCGGCCTTCCTCTACTTCCCGACCGACTATCGCTGGTCGATGGGCCTGCTCATCTGCCTCGGCGGCGCGCCGTGGACCGGCGTCGACATCGACGAGGTCAACCGCGTCGGCCGGGCGCTCGTCGACAAGATCGGCGACGATGCGGCGTGGTTCGAGGAATGGACACGCATGGGCGACAAAATCGAGGCGCGCGGGCGCGACGCCGAGCGCGCCGGGCACAAGCTCACCGCCGCCTCGTGTTTTGTCCGCGCGTCGCGCTATTATCAGACCGGCGAGCGTTTCATCCATCCGCGTTCGCAGCGCAGCATGGATGTCTATGCCAAGTCGGTCGCTCTGTTTAAGGAAGCTGCCGCGATCGTCCGCCGCCCGCGCATCGAGCCGGTGGAAATCCCTTACGAGAACGCGAGCCTGCCGGCGCTCCTGGTGCATCCGGACCCCGAAGCGACGCGCGGCCGCCCGGCGCCCGCGATGGTGTTCTTCGACGGCTTCGACGTCACCAAGGAGCTGCAATACGGCTACGGCGTCCCCGATCTTGCCGCGCGCGGCGTCGGCTGCCTCATTGTCGACGGTCCGGGCAACGGCGAGAGCGTACGCTTCCGCAATCTGCCGCTCATTGCCGAGACCGAACGCTACGCCACGCCGGTTTATGATTATCTCGCCGGCCGCGGCGAATTCGATTCAAAGCGCATCGGCGTGATGGCGCTAAGCCTCGGCGGCTATTACGCGCCGCGCGCGGCGTCGCTGGAGCAGCGCTTCGCCTGCTGCGTCGCCTGGGGCGCCCAATGGGACTACCGCGAAATCTGGGCGCGGCGTCTCGAGGCGCTCGATTCCGGCAAAGTACTGTCGCTTTCGGTGCCGCCGGAGCACCTGCAATGGGTGCTCGGCGTTTCCGACCGCGCCGCGGCGCTGAAAAAACTCGAAGGCTTCCGCCTCGACGGCATCGTGCAGAAGATGACCTGTCCGTTCCTGTTGCTGCATGGCGCCGGCGACGAGCAGATCCCGCTCGCGATTGCGGAAAAGCTCTTCGCCGCCGTCGGGTCCAAACAGAAAGCGCTCAAAGTGTTCACGCGCGAGGAAGGCGGCTTCCATCATTGTCAGGTGGACAATCCGACAATCGGCGTGCATTACATGTGGGACTGGATCGCCGACGTGCTCAACGCTTAGAGCATGATCCCGAAAAAGCCTGCCCCGGGCTTGACCCGGGGTGGTTGCCGGTTTTCGGACATTATCATGCCCAAACAATCGAATGCGACTTTAGCCATGGCCAAAGCTGCAACTAAAAGCAAAGCCAAGATCAAAGCCAAGATCAAAGCAAAGACCAAAGCCGAGAGCAAAAACAGGAACAAAACGAAAGCCGCAATAAAGCGCCCGCTCTATCTCACGGAAGACGACGTGCAGGCGCTCGTCACAGTCAAGGATGCGATCGCGACGCTCGAGCTGTTGTTCGAGACTTGGCGCGACCCCGCGACGGTCAATCTGCCGCGGCAGCGCGCGGCGGTCGGCAAGGGCGCGTTCAACCTGATGGGCGCGGCGTGGGGCGCCTCCGAAATATTCGGGCTCAAGGCCTATTACGGCGCCGCCGGCGGGCGCTTTCACGTGCTGCTCTACTCGGCGCGCGACGGCAGCCTCAAGGCGATGATCGAAGCCGACAATTTAGGCCAGATGCGCACCGGGGCGGCCAGCGGACTGGCGACAAAGCTCCTTGCCAACCCGGGAGCGCGCACGCTCGGCGTGATCGGCGCCGGCCGCCAGGCATTCGCGCAAGTAGCGGCGGTCTGCGCGGTGCGGAAAATCGAGACGGTGCGCGTGTTCGCCCGCATGGCGGAGCATCGCGAAACTTTTGCCGAACACATCGAGCGCAAACTGCGCGTCGCGGCAATGGCTGCGCCGTCGGCCGAGGCCGCAATCGGCGACGCCGAAATCGTCGTCACCATCACCAAATCGGCGGAGCCGGTGTTGCGCGCCAACTGGCTCAAATCCGGCGTCCACGTCAACGCCGCCGGCGCCAATGCGGCGGCGCGGCGCGAAGTCGACGCCGAGACCGTGCTGCGCTCGACGGTGCGCGCGACCGATCACCTGGCGCAGGCGCAAGTGGAAGCCGGCGAATATCGCGACCTCGTCGCCGCCGGCCGCCTGAAATGGCAGGACATCGTCGAGCTCGGCGATATTTTGACCGAAAAAGCGCCCGGCCGCCGCGGTCCCGCCGACATCACCCTGTTCAAGTCGCTCGGCATCGCGCTGGAAGACATTGCGTTCGCCGACCTGATTTGGCGCCGCGCCATCGAACGCGGCGCCGGCAAGCCGATGCCGTAAGCGCCCGGCAAGCGCCTCACGCCGCCGCCGATTTCGGCCGATGGCCGCTGACCTCGGCGGCGGCGTCGGGATGAAGTGTCCAGCCATAGAAAAGGCTCAATAAGGCAAACGTCACGGCGCCGGCGAACGCGACCTTGAAATCGGGGGTGCCGAGCGTCGTTCCGCCGCGCCAGGCGAGCGACAGATGCAAGAGCACCGCCACGAGCGAGATGCCGAAGCCGCGGCTTAATTGTTGCGTCATGCTGGCGATCGAGGTCGCCGTGCTCATGAGCGGCTGATGCACGTCCGCGTAGGTCATGGCCTGCGTGGCGGTGTACTGCAGCGATTGAAAGAAACCGACGACGAGCAGCAGAACGAAGATCAGATATTCCGGCATCCCCGCGGTGAAAAATGCGCACATGGCGATCCCCGCGGCGCTGATGACGCCGTTGATCAGGATCACATTGCGGAAGCCGAAGCGCCTGATGATCGGCCGCGCCGTCAGCTTCATCGACAGCGAGCCGGCGGCGGTGGCGAAGGTAATGCTGCCCGAGGCAAAGGCCGAGAGGCCGAACACGACTTGCAGCAACAGCGGCAACAGGAAAACCAGCGTGCCCGCGCCGGCACGGAACAACGATCCGCCAAAGATGGCCGCCTGGAAAGTGGGAATGCGAAACACCGAAAGTTCGAGCAAAGGATGTTTGGCGTTCCGCAGATGCCGCAGCGACAGCGCGCCGAGCACGAAGCCGAGCAAAAGCAATCCGATGGCTTCGGCGAACCCGCCGCGGCCGCGGCCGATCGCTTCGATGCCGTACATGACGCAGAACGCCGCGGTGCCGGTGAGCAGAAAGCCGATCCAATCCAACGGGCGCCGCGTTTCCTCCTTCGGGTTGTCGAAGAAGGCCGTCACCAGCACGATGCCCAAAAGGCCGAGCGGCACGTTGACGAGAAAAATCCAGCGCCAGGAAAAGTAGGTGGTGATGAAACCGCCGATCAGCGGCCCGAGCACCGGGCCGAGCTGCGCCGGCACCTGCAGATAGGCCATGGTCGCAATCAGCGCCGTCTTCTCCAAGCTGCGAAACAGCACGAGGCGGCCGACCGGGACCATCATGGCGCCGCCGAGCCCCTGCAGCACGCGCGCCGCGGTCAGCTCGATCACATTGCCGGAAAGGCCGCAGAGGATCGAGCCGAGCGTGAACAGCGCAATGGCGGCGCGAAAGATGACGCGGCCGCCGAACCGGTCCGCCGCCCAGCCGCTGACCGGCACGAATATCGCGAGGCTCAAGAGATAGGCAGTGACGGCGAGACTCAATCGCACCGGATCGGCGTGCAGCGATATCGCCATCTGCGGCAACGCCGTGGTGATCACGGTCGAGTCGATCTGCTGCATGATGATCGCCGAACCGACGATCATGGCGACGACTTTGGGTTTTGCCTGGGGCGACATCGCGCGATGGAACCGTGTTGCGGCGGACCTATAGCATCCCGCCGAGTGCGGTTGGTATTACGCGAAGTCCAAGCTGACCTGCTTGCTGCCGGGCTCACGCCGCGAGCAGCTTTTGCACCTCGGTGACCAGCTCGCGCAAATGAATCGGCTTTGAAAGCACCTTGGCGTGCTTGGGCGCGCTCGAGTCGGAGTTGAGCGCCACCGCGGCGAAGCCGGTGATGAACATGATCTTGATGTCCGGATCGAGCTCGGCCGCGCGACGAGCCAGTTCTATCCCGTCCATCTCCGGCATGACGATGTCGGTCAGCAACAGCTCGAACGGCTCCTCGCGCAGCCGCTGGTAGGCGGATAGCCCGTTGTCGTAGGAGATGACGTCGAAACCGGCATTCTGCAGCGCCTTGACCAGGAACCGCCGCATATCGACGTCGTCTTCCGCAAGCAGGATTTTGGGCATGGCTCTTCGAATCCGGCGACCGCCGGCCCCCTTCATTCCATAAGCCGGATGGCGGGTAAACATGAGGTGAAAGTCGGGCCTCGCAGGTGCGCGCCTGGCAAACAAGGCTTGGCAAGCCGCCACTCCTATGGACAATAGCGGTTGGCGCACGCTAGGGAGCGGTGCCGGGTGGCAAACGTTGGAAATCCCGCCAAGCCTCATGTCGGAAAGCCAGGACGAATTCGATCCCCCGTTCGAGGCCATCGAGCCGGCGGAGCGCCGCGGTCCGGTCCTGTTCAATTCGCCGCATAGCGGGCGCGTTTATCCGCGCGCCTTCCTGCTCACCTCGCGGCTCGATTTGGCGACGCTGCGGCGGTCCGAGGATTCTTTCGTCGACGACCTGATCGCCGGCCTAGTGGCGCGCGGGCATCCGATCATGCGCGCGCACTTCCCGCGCTGCTATGTCGACGTCAATCGCGAGCCTTACGAACTCGACCCGCGCATGTTCGACGGGCGGCTTCCTTCCTTCGCCAATACCCGCTCGATGCGGGTCGCGGGCGGGCTCGGCACCGTGGCGCGCGTGGTCGGCGATGCCCAGGAAATCTACGATCAGCGCATGTCGGTCACCGAGGCGCTGCGCCGCATCGATGGCCTCTATAAGCCCTACCATCGCACGCTGCGCCGGCTGTTCACCCACCTGCACCGCGATTTCGGCGCCGCCATCCTGGTCGACTGCCACTCCATGCCGTCGAGCCCCGGAGGCAGAGACGACCGCCCGCGCGCCGATCTCGTGATCGGCGACCGCTACGGCACCAGTTGCGTCGGCGTCGTCGCCGAAACCGTCGAACAGACGCTGCGTGGCTTCGGCTACGCGGTCAGCCGCAACAAGCCGTACGCGGGCGGCTTTATCACCGAGCACTATGGTAACCCGGCGACCGGGCTGCATGCGGTCCAGCTCGAGATCAACCGCGCGCTCTATATGGACGAGCGCCGCTACGAACGTTCGGCATCGTTCGACCGGCTCGCCGGCGAACTTGCGGTTTTGGCCGACCGGTTGGCGGAAGTTCCGCTGGAAGAGTTGCGGCCCTACCGCGCCGCGGCCGAGTAGTTTCCCCGCTGCGCATTGAGCGCGGCGCAATAAAGAAAAAGGGCCGCTCACATTGCTGGAGCGGCCCAAGTCTAGGGAGGAAACGCCCAAGGAGGGCGACGGTAGCGTGAGAGAGCCTCTCGCTACCGCACTGCAGCAATATACACCGCGGCGCACAAAAAGCAAGTGTTGCTGACCTATTCCTTTACCCTCTCCCCGGTTTTTTCCCTGCAATTTGTGCAGACCTGCCCTTGCGAAGCCGGTTTGCCGTCTTTCACGCACGGATAGCTGAGCTGAACCAAGAGTTTAGCCATTGGCGCGAGGACTGCCGAAAAAAGCGGCAGCCGGCTCTGCACGGACCGCCCACGATCTACCGATCGGATTTTCCGATCGGCGCCTGGGCTTTCCCGCCACATCGCCTTGTGCCGCGCCTTCGTTGTCCGCGCCTTCAAGCCTGGCGGTTGGGCTAAACCGGCGATTGCCGCAGCCGTTACACTTCGCTACTCGATGCGCGGGATTGATTTAATGACGGCGATCGATTTCGCAGCCTTCGTGGATGAACTGGCCGCCGTCTCGGGCGAGACCATACGGCCATTCTTTCGCAGCGCGCTGTCCGTCGAGAACAAGAGCCGCTCCGGCGGTTTCGACCCGGTGACCGCCGCCGACCGCGCCGCCGAAGCTGCCATGCGGGCGCTGATCAAAAAAACATTCCCCGCCCACGGCATCGTTGGCGAGGAGTTCCCAGCCGAACGGCCGGACGCCGAATACGTCTGGATCCTCGACCCGATCGACGGCACCAAATCCTTCATCTGCGGCATGCCGGCCTGGGGCACGCTCATCGCGCTTACCCGGCGCGGCGAGCCGATCTACGGCATGATGCATCAGCCGTTCACCCGCGAGCACTTTTCCGGCGACGGGGCCGGCGCGCGCTATCGCGGGCCGGCCGGCGACCGGGTTTTGCAGACCCGCGCGTGCGCCACGCTCGGCGATGCGATCATGCTCACCACCAGCCCGCTCCTCATGAACGAAGCCGACCGGCGCTGTTTCGGACGCGTCGAGCAGGCGGTGCGGCTGTCGCGCTATGGCGGCGATTGTTACGCCTATTGTGTGCTCGCGGCCGGACACGTCGATCTCATCATCGAGACCGAGCTCAAGCCGCACGACGTTCTAGCGCTCATTCCCATCATCGAAGGCTCAGGCGGCGTCATAACCACGTGGGAAAACCGCCGCCCGCACGACGGCGGACGCATCGTCGCCGCCGGCGACCGCCGCGTGCACGCGCAGGCGATGAAGCTGTTGAGTGGGTGACCGCCAGAATATCGGCAGCATTTTTGGTTGCTGTTTCCCGGCGCGGCGCGGTACGGACTGAGGCGCTGCAGAACCGGCACTGTTACAAACCCTGAATCGGCGAAGCTATCGGATCGGCGGCGCACCGCCATAGCGCGTCGAAGATGTGCTTGAATGCGCCGATGGTTCTGCATCGTCGCTGAGTTCATACCGCATGATTCGAGGCTCCAGTTCTGTAGCTTGAGTCATGTCCTGGGGATACCATCAACGGCAAATGGACCTTCGCAGCAGATGCCAGGCTTTGCCTTTGCGTCCGCTTTCGGGGCATTTCGGACATAGAGCGATTTTCAACGCGCACCGAATCCGTCGCGATTGGCCCATTTCGACAAGCGCCGCCCAGGATTTGCCGCAGCGCAGCTTAATCTCCAAAGCCTCTTCCGCTGGTTGCGAATTCCTGATTTGATGGACGAAATTACAAGCCAAAATTGACGCGGCCCCGGCATGCGGCGTTGGTTCCTGAGCTATACCTCGCAGGATTTTGCGCTGACGCAGGCGTTGAAGGCCGGGCTTCAGCACGTTGAACCGGACGCGCACATTTTCTTTGCGCCCGAGAGTATGCGCGCTGGCGGCTTCTGGTTGCCGCAACTGGCCGAGGAAATTGCTGAGTCGACCGCCTTTGTCATGCTGGTCGGCGAAACGGGAATCGGGCCATGGCAGGTCATGGAATATTACGAGGCGCTCGACCGCCGCGTGAAGGAACCCAACTATCCGGTCATCCTGATCCTTTCCGCCAAGCGACCCGCGCCCGGACTGCCGTTCGTAGGCCAGCTGCATTGGGTCCTGACCGAAGACCCAACCTCCGAAGCGACCGTCGGCCAACTCATTGCCGCGGCATCAGAGCCCGCGACGCGACCGGGTGAGCTTTGGCGGCACACGCGGCCCTATCGCGGCCTTGAGGCGATGACTGAGGCAAACAGCGATTTCTTCTTCGGCCGCGGGCGCGAGACGGTCGAGGTAATCAATGCGCTAGCATCAGAGCGCGGCAAGCTGCCGGTCCTTCTCGGCAACTCCGGCGTTGGGAAATCTTCGCTGGCGCAGGCTGGCGTACTGGCGTCGCTGTTGCGCCAGGGATGGCCAGAGCATGTCAAAGACGCGGGTCCGTGGCCAGTAATGTTTGACCACAGTCGCCATTGGTGCTTCCTCACGCTGCGACCCGGTACAGAACCGATAAGAGCTCTGGTGGAGCCGTTTATCAGGGCCTGGCAGTTCGACGCGACCGATGCACGCCGGGAGGAGCGGCTGAATGAATGGGTTGATCGGCTCCAGCCGGGCAAGGCAACACTGCGCGGCCTGCTCGATGCGACGCAGGATCGGCTGCGAGAAATGGGCCAGTTGTCGCCGACATCATTCTTTCTCTACATCGACCAAGGCGAAGAACTGTACATACGTGCTGAAAAACAGCAGCGCCGCCGTTTTTCGGAAATCATTGCCGCCGGTCTTGCCGATCCGCGCCTGCGCGCACTGATAAGCTTGCGCGCCGACTTCTTTGGCGAATTGCAGAAAGACGACTCACTCTATGCCGCGCACCGGCAGATCAATGTGGCGCCGCTGCGCGAGGCGGCGCTGTACGGCATCGTCGGCAATCCGGCGAAGCTGCTGTCCGCCCGCTTCGAGACCGACACGCTGGCCGCCGATATCGCGCGGCGCACGGCGGAGGAATCGGCCGAGGACGCCGGCGCACTGCCGCTTCTGTCCTATCTGCTTGACGACATGTGGAGCGAAATGGTCCGCCGCGGCGATGGTGTGCTGCGGCTGCCCATGCAAGCCATTGAATTGGGACGCGTGTTGGTCGAGCGGGCGAACAGATTCGTCGCCGAACACCCCGCTTCGGAAGACGCACTACGACGCATATTGACGCTAAAACTTGCCACGGTGCGCGAGGACAGCGAGCCGACCCGGCGTCGCGCGCTGCGCTCGGAGTTCTCGGAGGATGAGTGGAAACTTGTCAGCGAGCTTGCCGATAACCCGAACCGGTTGCTGGTCACCGCGACGCCCGAGGGTGGCGAGACGTACGCCGAAGTGGCGCATGAGGCGATTTTCCGGCGCTGGGACAAGCTGCGCGAATGGATCGCCGCCGAGCGCGAGTTTTTGGCCTGGCGCAGCGGACTCGAAGCCGCGAGCCGCGCCTGGCAGGGGACGCCGGAGGCGTCGAAACAAGACGCGCTGCTCATGGGCGCGGCGCTTACGCAGGCGCAAAGCTGGCACGCCACGCGCGCCGAGGATTTGCCCAGGCTCGACCGGGAATTCATCGCGCTCAGCATCGCGCGCGAGGAAAGGACGCAGGCGCGGGCGCGCCGCGTCCGCGCCCTCGTTTACGTGCTGTTGGTCGGGATGATTGTCGGCCTGGTCGGCTGGATCGAGCAGTCGTACATCAAGGACGAGGGGCGCTACGTTACGGTCACGCTTCCATATTGGTACGCGCACGTGAGGGGGCATGTCTTGACCGTCGCGCAGGAGCAGGCGCTTAAGCCTGGCGATCCCTTCAAAGAGTGCGCGACCGACTGCCCGGAGATGATCGTCGTCCCGGCGGGGTCGTTTACGATGGGGGGCCCTACCCAAGCGGAACAACCGCCGCACGCGGTCACGTTTTCAAAGCCTTTCGCCGTATCGAAATATGAACTGACATTTGCCGACTGGGACGCCTGCGTCAAAGGCGGCGGCTGCAACGGTTATAAGCCTGCCGATCAGGGTTGGGGGCGCGGGCGGCAGCCGGCGATCAACGTCGATTGGGACGACGCGCAAGCCTATGTGGCTTGGCTCTCGCAAGTCACCGGCAAGACCTATCGGCTGCTTTCCGAGGCCGAATACGAGTATGCGACGCGCGCCGGGACGACGACGGCCTATCCCTGGGGCGACGACATCAAGCTCAACGGACAGGCGATGGCCAATTGCGACGGCTGCGGCAGCAAGTGGGATAACCAGCAGACGGCGCCGGTCGGCTCGTTCTACCCGAACGAGTTCGGTCTCTACGACATGGTCGGCAATGTCTTGGAGTGGACCAAGGATTGCGTCCACAAAAA
>Ga0207416_1001228_pt1 | contig 35895 bp, 22 predicted proteins | sample PaiPotPPM11metaG_FD_184107 | JGI IMG/M metagenome (GOLD analysis project Ga0207416, IMG submission 184107) | Iron sulfur acid spring bacterial and archeal communities from Banff, Canada, to study Microbial Dark Matter (Phase II) - Paint Pots PPM... ...
AGTGGACAGTCCATTCCGTCTTCCTTGTGCCATAAACACCACCCTTAGAAAATGAATTCATATCAGATGGTGTTGCACCGACCGGTTGAGACCACCGGGGTTATAGGTAACAATGCCTCGGCAGAGGCCAGCAGGCAGATCATATAGTTGGAAGTTGAGCACCCCATTTTTGTGCTCGTTTTTGTGCTCACTCGCTGGCAATCGTGCCCCAAATGCTCCTTTTGAAGCGTGAGCGGGAATGCTATGAAAGCAGCGTCTTTACTGGGTTCTATCGCTAAACACAGCACTTGACGAGCAAAGCTGTAAAGTACGGAGTGCGTTCGACTCCCGCCGCCTTCACCATTTATAACTCCTTTCTTATTATCAACACTGCAGTAAAACCTGAATGCTACGGGGTGTAAATTCCCCCGGCACGCAGCGGTGTGCTCGCTGCCCAGCGATCCCCGGCGAAAAGCGCTTTCAGTGGCTGTTATGCAAGCATCCATCGGCCCCGGGGTTTACTCTTAAGACTTTAAGAGTATGATCTGACCATCTTTCTCCCAGGAGGATCCGGCATGTGCGGAATTGCCGGCATTTTCAACTTAGATGGCCGTCCTTGCGAGCCATCGGACGTTCGACCGCTCATCGACGCTCTCGCGCATCGCGGGCCCGATGGGTCCGGCATTTACACGCATGGGTCCATTGGACTGGGCCACCGTCGCCTGGCTATCCTCGATCTGAGTGAATCCGGAAAGCAGCCCTTGCAGTTTGGGGACCGCTATTGGATCACATACAACGGCGAAATTTATAACTTCGTCGAGCTTCGACGGGAGTTGGAAACATACGGGCAGTCCTTTCGCTCCGGCACGGATACCGAAGTGCTGGTGGCGGCCTACCATCAATGGGGCCCTGAGTGCGTGCTGAAAATGAATGGCATGTGGGCCTTCGCGATCTGGGACTCCCATCGCCGTGAGCTATTTCTCTCTCGCGATCGTTTCGGAGTGAAGCCGATGCACTTTCTCTCCGAACCGGCAAGGTTTGTTTTTGCCTCGGAGCTGAAAAGTTTTCTACACCTCCGTGGTTTCACTCCCCGTGAGAATGAGGAGGAGACGCGCCGGCAACTCACAGGGATAGGTGAGTCTCCCGACGAGACACTCCTCGAAGGAGTGAGACTACTGCGGCCCGGACATAGCATGGTGGTGTCAGGTTCCGGCACACGAATTTGGCGGTGGTGGTGCACGTTGGATCACCTGGTCGACGTCCCCAGGCGTTTTTCCGATCAAGTGGAACAATTTCGCGAACTGTTCATGGATGCGTGTCGCCTGCGCTTGCGAAGCGATGTGCCGGTGGCCACATGCCTGAGCGGTGGACTGGACTCAAGCTCCATTCTTTGCTCGCTCGCAGCAATGAACAAGACTGGAACCAGCCGCTTGACGAGCGATTACCATCGCGCGTTCGTTGCCACTTTTGAAGGGACAGAACACGATGAGTTGGAATTCGCACAGGCGGCCATCGAGAAGACCGGGGCCGTTGCCAGATACCGGCCTATGCGTCCCGGCGAGCTGACGCAGGACCTTCCAAAATTCGCCTACGACCTTGAAATGATTGGGACCGGATTGCTGCTGCCCGTGTGGGCGCTCTACCGCGAATTGCGCCGCGACGGAGTTGTCGTCACGTTGGACGGGCTTGGTGCAGACGAATTGTTTATGGGCTACGGAGCTTCGCTCAAGAAGCTGCTCGTCACGAATGGAAACCTGATAAGAAGGCCACTCCGCACCATGGATCTGGCGCGAACTTTGCAAAGGCAATTCCCGAGGGACGCGAGTGTCACGAGGATCCTTGCGGAGAGCGATCCATCCTTGAGGCACCTGCACGCCGCAGTAAGGCGCGTACGTCGGGCCCTGAAACAAGTCCCAGTCAAAACGCCCATCTCGAAGCCAGAATGGTTCAAACCGTGGGTCAATACGGATGACGAAATGGACGCATCGGAGCGAACATCGTTCAACAAACTGACCCCACTCAACCAGGTTTTGTACCGGCAATTTCATTACGGGGTCAACCAGTCGCTCTTGCGCAAATACGATCGGATGTCCATGTCGCATGGCGTCGAGGTCCGAATGCCGTTTTTAGATTGGAGACTCGTGACCTTCGCCTTTTCTCTTCCGGACGAAAGTAAGGTGGGCGGCGGTTACAGCAAGCGAATTTTGCGGGAAGCAATGCGGGGCATTCTGCCGGAGAAGATTCGTACGCGCACGCTCAAGATCGGTTTTCAATCTCCTCTGTCGGATTGGGTCAATGGAGACCTCGGAGATTGGGTTGCACAGCGCGTGCAAACGAACCACTTTCTTGAGAGCAAGGTGTCAAACGGCCCAGCAATTTGTGAATTCGTCACGCAGCGATCCTCCGAAAAGAGTTGGACCGGCGGTGACATTTGGCTCATTTGGCGGCATCTGCAAGCAGACTTGTGGCGAGAAGCGTTCTTCCCGACCGTGGACTCGCCATTTAAAGCGGTCGGGGACGGGATGGGGCGAAGCCAAGACCGACGCAGTGCTTGAGGTCAGAGTCGAGGTTGCGCTCGAACCGCACCAATCCTCTCCTCACTCGCTGCGCCAATCCGCCTAAGAAATCGGGCCAGGGCTGTCACCTCGTGTTAACATTCGGGATCAGTATCTTAAACTCTTAGGAATTGCCGAATGCGATCGCCCCGCACGCCCTGTTTCCCTGCCTTGATCGTCCTGATCGCCGCAACCCTACTGAGCTCTCCCTCTCTGGCACAGGTCAACGCACCACGATCTCTCGAGGCTCTCGCGTCCGCCGGCGCCAATCCTTCGCTTCCCGATGCGCCCGGCCTGGCCGATCCAACGCCACCGCCGATCAGCCAGGATCTCCCAATCGACCGCCAGCCGCATTCCGACGTGACCGTAACCCTTGCTCCGGTTCATGTCATTCAGGACGTCGCACATACCGTCGTCTCCCCAATCTACCTCCGCACCAACGATCTCAAATGGATTCTCCCGCTCACTGGTGCCGCTGCGACTGCCTTTGCCACCGACACGCACACTATGACCAAGGTGGTCAGCACCAACCCATCCTTCAATCAGACCGCCGTCAACGTCTCCAACGGACTGGTCTGGGGAGTCATTGCTACTCCCATTTCCCTCTTCGGAGTCGGAGAATTCCAGCACAACCCGCACGCGCGCGAGACCGGGATCCTCGGGTCCGAGGCCATGGTGGACGCCGTTGTCGCCGACGAACTGGTCAAACTCTGCGCCTGGCGGGAGCGTCCGACGGTGGATAACGGCCAGGGAGAATTCTTTATCGGCAAAGCCGGCCCGGACTCTTCCTTCGTGTCCGAGCACAGCATGATCGCGTGGTCGTCGGCCGCGGTCATCGCGGGCGAATATCATTCCAGGTGGGTGCAACTGGGGGTCTACACTGCGGCGGCCGGCGTCAGCGCCACGCGCGTCCTGGGGCAGGAGCACTTCCCCTCCGATGTTCTGCTCGGCGCCGCGGGAGGCTGGCTCATCGGCCACTACGTCTATCGGGCTCACCATCACTGGCATCCGTCCCAGCCTTAAGGGCGCACAAACCCGTCGGATTACCGTCCACTTTTTTGCAATTCAGGGCCTAAAATTGCTGTTATTGTTTCCCATGTGAAATGATGTACGAGGACAAATCAACCTTTTGAGGTCAGTCACATGGCGGGGAATACGAAGCTCAAGTTTCTTGAGGACAAGTGGGACGAGGCAGTAGCAGCAAAGCTGGACCCGCCTGAACTCCTTCGGTACCGGTCGAATCTGCTGGGTTCGGATCTGCGGATCACCAACTTCGGCGGCGGTAACACCAGCTCCAAGCTGGATCAGGTCGACCCCCTCGACGGCCAGACCCGTAAGATTCTGTGGGTCAAAGGCTCCGGCGGCGACCTCGGCAGCATCAAGCGCGCCGGCTTCGCCACTCTTTACCTGGACAAGCTGCTCGCCCTCGAAAAGATCTACCGCGGCGTCGAGTTCGAAGACGAGATGGTCGAGCTGTACTCCCAGTGCATCTTCGGCAACAATCCCGTCGCTCCCTCCATCGACACCCCGCTGCACGGCTACCTGCCCTTTCCGCACGTCGACCACCTGCATCCGGACTGGGGGATCGCTCTCGCGGCCTCAGCCAACGGCAAGATCAAGATGGACGAGTTCAACAAGGAGTTCGGCCACAAACTCGCCTGGCTCCCCTGGCAGCGTCCCGGCTTTGAACTTGGCATGATGCTCCGCAAGATCGTCGCGGACACTCCCGGCTGCGACGGCGTCGTCCTCGGCGGCCACGGCCTCTTTACCTGGGGCAACACCCAGCGCGAGAGCTACCTCAACACCATCACCATCATCGACCAGCTTGGCCAGTTCATCGACCGCCACGCGCAGACGCCCGGCCACAAGGTCTTCGGCGGCGCCAAGGTCCAGTCCCGCGAGCCCGCGGACCGCGCCGCCATCGCCCTCAAGATCATGCCGCACCTCCGTGGCGTCGTCTCGCGCCGTCAGCGCTGGATCGGCAGCTTCACCGACTCGCCCGCGGTCCTCGACTTCGTCAACTCCGAACAAGCTGCACCGCTCGCCCACCTCGGCACCAGTTGTCCCGACCACTTCATCCGCACCAAGATCCGCCCCATGTTCGTCAAGTGGGATCCCGCCGGCAACGCGGGCGAACTCGATGAGTTGATCGACACCGCGCTCGAAACCTACCGCGCCGAGTACGCCGAGTACTACAAGAAGCACGCCGTCCCCGATTCGCCCGCGATCCGCGACGCCAGCCCGACCGTGGTTCTCATCCCCGGCATCGGCATGTTCACCTTCGGCAAGAATAAAACCGAGTCGCGCCTCACCGGCGAGTTCTACACCAACGCCATCGGCGTCATGCAGGGCGCAGGCGCGCTCGGCGTCGGCGTCGACTGCAAGGACATCCCGCAGGCCGGCCCGGCCGCCTCCGCCGACCAGTTCACCACCCACGCCAACTACGTCGCGCTCCCGCCCAGCGAGGCCTTCCGCATCGAGTACTGGAAGCTTGAAGAAGCCAAGATTCGCCGCCAGCCGCCAGAGAAGGAACTCAGCCGCCGCATCCTGATGGTCGTCGGCGGAGGCAGCGGCATCGGCCGCGAGGTTGCGCTGCTCGCCGCGCAACGCGGGGCCCACATCATGGTCGCCGACCGCGACGTCAAGGGCGCCGAAGCCGTCTGCGCCGAGGCCCAGGCCATCGCCGGCAAGGAAGCCGTCGGCTGGACTGCGATCGACATCACCAATCGCGCCACCATCAAGTCCGCGCTGGATGCCACCGTCAAGCAGTTCGGCGGCCTCGATATCCTGGTCAACACCGCCGCCATCTTCCCCTCCTCGCCCACCGGCGAGATCACCGACCAGATGTGGAGTGTCACCCTCGAAGTCAACGTCACCGCCAACTACAAGCTCACCGACGAAGCCCACCCCATCTTTGCCGCCCAGGGCATCGACGGCTCGATCGTCCTCACCAGCTCCGCGAACGCCGTCGTCGCCAAGCGCGGCACCGAGGCCTACGACGTCTCGAAGGCCGCGCTCAGCCACCTCGTACGCGAACTGGCCGTCACCTACTCGCCAAGGGTGCGCGTCAACGGCATCAGCCCCGCCACTGTCGTCAAGGGCTCGACCATGTTTCCTCGCGACCGCGTCATCGCCAGTCTCAAAAAGTACGACATCGCCTTCGACGAAAAGATGACCGACGACGAGCTCCGCACCGAACTCGCCAAGTTTTACGCGCGACGCACCCTTACTCACCAACCCATCGACCCCAAAGACTGCGCCCAGGCAATCCTCTTCCTCGCAGGTCCCCTCACACCCTGTACCACTGGCCACATCATTCCGGTCGACGGAGGATTGACCGAGGCATTCCTGCGCTGAACCGCCGGAAGCCAGACTGAGAAACAATCCATGAAGAGTTCACTCGGAAGACCACTGAAGCCGAACGACAGAAGAGCTTCGATAGCAGTTGATCTCGGCGCGGAAAGCTGTCGCGTCTCGTTGCTCCGCTGGAAGGAGAATGGTCATCCCTCCATCGAGCTGGTTCACCGCTTCCCCAACAATCCTCGCGAGCTCGACGGTGCTCTCCACTGGGACCTCAACTGCATCGTCGGCGGCGTCGAGGAGGGCCTTCGCAAGTCTGCCAACCTCGCGTCCGAAGGCATCCGCTCCATCGCCGTTGATGGCTGGGCTGTCGACTACGTCCGCGTCGACGCCGCCGGCCTCCCGTTAGCCGATCCCTTCTGCTATCGCGATCCCCGCAACGCCAAGGCCGAACGCTCCGCCCACCGCAAGTGCAGCCAGGAACGGCTGCGTGAGCTCACCGGCGTCCAGATTCAGGCGCTCAACACCGTCTACCAACTCCACGCCGACGCCCTCGCCGGCGTCCCGGAAGGTGAGCAGTGGCTCAACCTGCCTGAGTATCTGCTCTCCCATTGGGGCGGTGCCCGCGTCGCCGAGTACACCAACGCTACCCACACCGGCCTTATCGAACTCTACAAAAAACAGTGGTGCCGCGAAATCTTCAACTGCCTCCACCTCGACCTCGCCAGCGCGCCCAAGCTCGTTCCACCCGGCACCGACGTCGGCAAGCTCGCGGGGCCGCTCAGCGAACTCCCCGCCTTCGCCGACACCACGCTCATCGCCCCCGCCTGCCACGACACCGCCTCCGCGATCGCCGGCATCCCTGCCGTAGGCAATGACTGGGCCTACATCTCTTCCGGCACCTGGTCCCTGGTCGGCACGCTGATCGAGCAGGCCCGCAACAACACCGCGGCACAGGCTGATAACTTCACCAACCTCGGCGCCGTCGGCGACCGCATCTGTTTCCACAAAAACGTTAACGGCATGTGGCTCATCCGCCAGTGCATCGACGAGTGGGCCCTGCGCGGAAAGAAATGGGAGATTGCAGCCCTCTGCGCCGCCGCGGAACAAGTCCCCTGCCCCGAAGGCGTTCTCGACGTCGACGACCCCGACTTGCTGCTGCCCGAGCGCATGCCGCAGCGCATCAACGCCCAGCGCGTCAAACGCGGCCTCGAACCCCTCGACGAGAGCCCCACCAATGCGCCGCAATTGGCCAGCCTCATCTTCCACTCGCTGGCCGCGCGCTACGCCAAGGTGCTCGACCGCGTCGCCCTGCTCACCGGCAAACGTCTCAAGCGCCTCTTCATCGTCGGCGGTGGCAATCAGAACACCTTCCTCAACCGCCTCACCGCCGAGGCCACCAAGCTCGAAGTCCATCGTGGTTCGCCGGAAAGCTCGACCGTCGGCAACTTCGCCGTGCAGCTTGCCACCCTCGAAGGCAGCCGCGACCCGATCACCGGCGCCTACGCCGAACCCGTAGCCCGCTGGGCCGGCCTCTTTATCGAAGCCCTCGACAACACCGGACCTGACAACTGATCACTGGCTACTGATCACTGACTATTCCAGCCCCCGATCCTTCACCATCGCTCCGGTGCTCGGTTCATGCCCCCGCCACGCCGCGTACATCTTTTGCAGATCTTCCGTGTTCCCCCGCGACAGGACCATCTTGCGGAACCGGTCGCCATTCGCCCGCGTCATGCCGCCGTTTTCTTCGAACCACTGGTAGGCATCGTCGTCCAGCATCTCGCTCCACAGGTACGCGTAGTACCCCGCCGAGTAGCCTCCGCTCCAGATGTGCTGGAAGTACGTCGACCGGTAGCGCGGCGGCACAATCGTCAGCCACAGATGCTTCTGCTCCAGCGCTGTCTTCTCAAACGCATCCGGCTTCTCTTCCGGCGCTGTCGGTGCCAGCGTATGCCACTGCATATCCAACTCCGCCGCCGCCAGCAACTCGGTTAACAGATATCCCTGGTTGAACTTGTCCGCCGCGCGCACCTTCGCCGCCAGTTCCGCCGGCATCGGCTCGCCCGTCTTGTAGTGTTTGGCGAAGTGATTGAACACCGCCGGATAGCTCGCCCAGTGCTCATTGAACTGCGACGGAAACTCCACAAAGTCGCGCGGCACGTCGGTCCCCGACAGTAGCGGATACTCGCAGTCCGACAGCATCCCATGCAGCGCATGCCCGAACTCGTGGAACATCGTCGTCACGTCGGTAAAGCTGATCAGCGCCGGTTCGCCCGCCGCAGGCTTCGCAAAGTTCGCAACGTTGTAGACCACGGGCAGCGTCCCCAGCAGCTTCGACTGCGGCATGAAGATGTCCATCCACGCGCCGCCACTCTTGTTGTCGCGCTTGAAGTAGTCGCAATACCACAGCGCCAGCGGTTTGCCGTTGGCGTCGAACACCTCGAACACCCGCATGTCCGCCGCATACGTCGGAATGTCTTTGCGCTCCTTGAACGTAAGCCCATACATCTGGTTCGCGGCGTAGAACACCCCGTTCTCCAGCACGTTATTCAATTCGAAGTAAGGCTTCACCTGGTCTTCGTTGATGTCGTACTTCGCCTTGCGCACCTGCTCGGAGTAGAACTCCCAGTCCCACGGCTGCAGTTTGAATCCGCCCTTCTGCGTATCGATCAGTGCCTGGATGTCGTTCCCTTCCTCCACCGCCTTCTTCGCCGACGCCGGCGCCAGCGCATCCATAAACTTCACCGCCGCCTCGGGCGTCTTCGCCATCTGGTCTTCCAGGTTCCATGCGGCGTAATTCTCATGCCCCAGCAGCTTGCCCTTCTCTGCGCGAATCTTCGCCAGCCGCGTAATCGTCGCGCGCGTATCGTTCGCCCCGCCTCGCTCCGTCCGGTTCCACGAGTCTTCAAACACCGCCTGCCGCGTCGCCCGATCTTCCAGCGACGACAGAATCGGCTGCTGCGTCGTGTTCTGCATCAGCAGCACGTAGCCCGGAACCTTGCGATCCTTGGCCGCCTGCGCTGCCGCGGCAATCTGCGCGTCGCTCAGCCCCTTCAGCGCCGCCTTATCCGTCGTTGTGTAGGCCCCATCCTTCGTCGCCGCCAGCAGCTTCGACCGGAAGCTGTTCATCGACGTCGATTCTTCCTCATTCAGCTTCCGCAGCTTCGCCTTGTCCGCCGGCGAAAGGTTCGCCCCCTGGTGCACAAAGTTCTTGTAGTAAATCTCCACCAGACGCTTCGACTCCGCATCCAGCCCCAGCGAGTCCATCTGTTTGTAGACCGCGGCAATGCGCTGGAAAAGCTTCTCATTCAGGAAGATCGCATCGTCGTGCGCCTGCATCTTCGGCGTCTCAATCTCCTGCACCTTCTCGAGCGTGGGGCTCGAGTTCGCCTGGGTCACCCCGTTGAACACCATCTGCACACGGTTGTAGAGTTCCCCGCTCTTCTCCAGCGCCACCAGCGTGTTGTCGAACGTCGGCGGAGCCGGGTTGTTCGCAATCGCGTCGATCTCTTTCAAATGGGCGGTGATCCCCGCCTCGATCGCCGGCTGGTAGTCCGTGTCCTTGATCTTGTCGAACGGCGGCGCCTGGTACGGCAGCGTGCTGGCCGCATAAAACGGATTGTCCGGCCCAAACGCCGGAGCCTGGCCCTCGACTGCTCCCCCACCCATCCCCAACACCACCGCACCGGTAAGCACCATCTTGCCCATCCGCAAAAAACTCCCCTTCGTCATGTGGCCTCTTCAAAGATTCCAACTGCAATATCATTCCAGCTCGACCGAATCATTGTAGAGGATCGCCCGGCGGGACCCCACGAAACCGCCCACGAAGGCCGCATCCGCGGCCAACACGTTGACTCAGCCCCGAGCTTTCGGTACGCTCAGGGCCTCACAAGGCCAAGCGAAATCAATGCGCTGTAAGTTTTCACGGGTCGGGTGACCACAAGGAGATTCTCTATGGCTGGCTTCTGTTCGAAATGTGGTGCTCCTCTTTCCTCCAGCACAGGATTCTGTTCCGCCTGCGGCACTCCGATCCCCGCTAACGTCGCGGCGCAACCCGTAGCTCCGCCTGTTGCTCCGCAACCTTTCGCACCCCCGCCCAATGTGGCCGCCGTGCCTCCGCAACCAGGCGCGTATCCCGTTTATCCGCAAAAGAGCTCCAATAGCGCGCTGAAGATCATCCTGATCGTGATTGCGGTCATCGTCGTCCTTGGCGTTGGCGGGGCCGGAATCGCCGGCTACATCGCCTACCGCGCCATCCACGCGGCCGGTAGTTCCCTCTCCATCGGTAAGAACGCCGCCGTGGACGAGTCCGACCTCGGCGTCGCCATCTACCCAGGTGCGACTCACATCGAGGCTGGGGGGATGAAGATGAAGGTCGGCAACAACCTCGTCGTCAGCTCCGCCTACACCACCAGCGACCCGGCAAACTCGGTGGTCGCGTTCTACCGCGACAAGCTCGGAAGCAATGTGCAGGAGAACGCCAACGGCGCCAGTGGCACCAGCCTGGTATCGTCCACCGTGGACGGAGGCACCAAGGAGAGCATCGTTGTCACCGTCACGCCCAATTCGAGCGGCGGCTCAACCAAGATCATGATTGTGCACACGAAGACCAGTTCAACCTAACGCGAATCGGCGGGCACCGCGTCGGCCAGCAGTTCCAGGGCGCCGCGAGACTTGAGTTCTTCCGCGACCTGCAGCCCAAGAGCCGCGGCAGCGATGCCCACGGGAACCTCCGTCGAGCTACACAAGACGCGCTCTCCATCCGGCGCCAGCACCTGCGCATGGATGTGCCACGCGATCGTCGCATCCCCGTCGCGCACCGGCGAGCAGTGGACGCCAATCGGAATCGAGCATCCGCCGCCGAGGGCATCGAGGACGCTCCGTTCTGCTTCGACCGAGAACCGCGTCTCTTTGTCGTCGAGCGCGGCCACGGCGCAGCGGACGTAGTTGTCGTGCTGCGGCTCGGCGAAAACGGCGTAGCCGGGCTCGCGCGTCTCCAGCGCGAGCGCTCCCTGTCCCGGCGCGGGACAAAGCTCCTCGATGGAAAAGCGCTGGTGAACCCACTCTGCGCGGTCCAGCCGGTCGAGCCCAGCGGAGGCGAGCACCAGCGCATCGCACGCGCCTTCCGCCAGCTTGCGCAGCCGCGTATCGACGTTGCCGCGAATCTCGACGAAGGTAACGTCCGGCCGCAGCGCCAGCAGCTGCGCCTGCCGACGCGGGCTGGTCGTGCCGATGCGGCCGCCTTCGGGCAACGCGTGCAAGGCCCAGTACTGCTCGCAGACCCACGCGTCGCGAGCGTCCACCCGCGGCGGAATGGCCGTGAGCTGGAAGCGTCCGTTGATCTCGGTCGGCAGGTCCTTCAGCGAATGCACCGCGAGGTCGATTCGGCCCTCGGCCAGCGCCTCTTCAATTTCTTTGATGAAGATGCCTTTGCCGCCAGGCAGCGGAGCCAAGGAGGGCAGCCCGTCGAGTCCCGGGGCTTCCGGCTGCTGCATGCGGTCGCCGGTCGTGCGGATAATCTCAATCTGGACGCTGTGGCCGGCGTCGCGGAGCAGGGCGGCGATATGGTTCGCCTGCCAGAGTGCGAGTTGCGACCCTCGCGAGCCGATGCGGATAGTTTCAGTCATGGTCGTCTTCCAGAATACGGCAGAACGGCCTCGATGGACCCCAGGTCGGTTAATCCGCAGTCAAATGTCTGGTTGGCCCTGGAGGCTACTGGCCGCCCGCAGGAAGCTGGAAATCGATGCCGGCGTCGCGGTTCACCTTCTCAGTCGCCGGCACGTCGATATCGGTCACCGCTATCTGCTGCCGCCGCTGGTCCTGCACATACAGCGTTGTGCGCGTCAGCATGTAGTTGTGAATCTGCTCGGAAGGCCGTCCGTCCTTGAAGACCAGCGTCACCGCATCCTCTGCCGCAGGCTCGGGCAACGGCCGCCGATAGCCCGGGCGAAACGCGGCACTCGGCGCAACCTCTGCCTGTTCGATTGGCGGCGGCTGGTCATAGGGCGGCGGGGCGTAGTCATTGGGCGACGGAGCGCCATATTGATCCTCCGGGGATGCAGCCGGCGGCGGAGCCGACGCGTAGGAGGAATTGTCGTAGCCCGAATCCAGATAATCGGGGCCGAGCCAGCCTACGTTGTACGGAAGCCCCACTCCGTAGAACGGCACGTATGCACGGCGATAGCGATAATCCTCCCCGCGAACCGGACGCCGGTTGAGGAGGCCCGGCTGCTGCCCTCGCCCCGGTCCGCGGAAGTTGGCGGACATGCCAGCCGGAAGGCCGCTGCGATACTGCGGAGCAGCAATCATCGGACGTGCCGCCGGTGCGAAACCGCCGCGAAAGGCAGGCGCGCTGCTCATGACAGGACCGCCGCCGCGACCGCCGGAAACGCCGCGAGCCCCGCCGCGCTGTGCCGATGCCGGAGAAACACCTGCGACCACCAGTGCAACCGCCAGAAAGAGTCTCAGCATGGCTGTCATTCTACGCTCCACGCGCAGCGTACATCCCATTGAACGCCGCCTGTTCCATTAGACGCATTCTCCCACTCGTAGGGATCAGGCTGCTCCAACGCCTGCTAGAATCAGTGGCCGGAGAAGTCATGCGCGAAGACACTGCCGGGGGAAAGTTGCCGCTGGCGAATCGCCGCATCCTCATCACGCGCGCGCCGCACCAGGCCTCCGAACTTGCCGACCGCCTGCGTGGCCTGGGCGCAACTCCGATCCTCATTCCTACGATCGAAATCGCCCCGCCGACGACCTTTGCCGCCCTCGACGCGGCGCTCGCTGCGCTGCCCGTCTTCGATCTCGTCGCGTTCACCAGCGCCAACGCCGTCGAAGCCTTCCGTCAGCGCGCGGCGTTTCTCGGCATCACTCCCGCGCCGCGCCGCATCGCCGTCGTCGGTTCTTCCACAGCGCGCGCCGTCGAGTCCCTCGGCCTCCGCGTCGACGTCGTTCCGCCGATCTTCACCGCCGAATCGCTTGCTGAAACGCTGGCCCCCGAAGCGCCGGGCCTGCGCGTGCTCCTGGTGCTCGCCGAGGCTGCCCCAACGACACTGCGCGATCGCCTCCTCGCAGCCGGTGCCGAAGTCACCGTCGCCGCGGCCTACAGCAACCGCATTCCGGAGTCATCGCTCGAGGCCATCACTTCCCTCTTCCGCCACCCCGCTGGATATCCGGACGCGGTCACCTTCACCAGCGCCTCCACGGCCACAAACCTCGTCGCCCTGCTCGAGGCAGCCGGCCTTACCCTGCCTGCCACTGTCGTCCGCGCTTCCATCGGCCCCATTACCTCGCGAGCACTCCGTGATCTCGGCCTGCCTCCTACCATCGAAGCCGCGGAATCCACTGTCGCCGCGCTGGTTACCTCCGTCACCAGTGCCTTCGGGGCTTCCGATCGCTAAAGTTGTATTGACCCCTCCTGTCCGTCTGGGCCCAGATTAACCTGGAGGGTGGTACCGTTTTGCTATGAATGAAGCTCTTCTCACCACCCATCTCGGCGGTCTGCCGCTGGTCGCGCGGGGCAAGGTCCGCGACATCTACGCCTTGGGCGATGACTTGCTGTTTGTGGCTACCGACCGCATCTCCGCATTCGACCACGTGCTCGGCTCCGGCATTCCCGACAAAGGCAGCATCCTCACCGGAATCTCCGCCTTCTGGTTCGAATTTTTGAAGGACACGATCGCCAATCATCTGCTGGCAACAGAGCCAGCCGAGATGGCCGAGCGGTTGGTCCCGTTTTCCGAAGCGATCTTCGGCCATTGCATCACCCCAACTCGCATGCTCTCCGAGCGCACGTTCCAGCAGCAGATCGCCGGCCGCAGCATGATCGTCCGCCGCGCCCAGATGTTCCCGGTGGAGTGCGTCGTGCGCGGCTACCTTTCCGGATCGGGCTGGAAGGACTATCGCGCCACCGGCTCTGTCTGCGGAATCCAACTCCCACCCGGACTACGCGAATCGGAACGGCTACCCGAGCCAATCTTTACCCCGGCTGCCAAGGTCAACACGGGCGGCCATGATGAGAACATCTCCTACGCGCAGGTAGAAGAGATCGTCGGAGCTGATACCGCAGCCGAACTGCGCCGCCTCACCCTGAAAATTTACGCCAAGGCATCTGCCTATGCGGCCGAACAGGGATTGATCCTCGCTGACACCAAGTTTGAATTCGGGACCATCGGCGGCGCCATCGTCCTGGCCGACGAGGTGCTCACTCCAGACTCATCGCGATATTGGCCCGCACTGGGTTACGCGCCGGGTGGTCCGCAACCCAGTTTCGATAAGCAGTTTGTGCGCGACTATCTTGAATCCATCCATTGGAACAAGCAAGCCCCAGCGCCCGCGTTGCCCGAAGAGGTTGTGTCGCATACTCGACAAAAATACATGGAGGCGTTTCGCCTGCTGACCCATCAGCAAGAACTTTCGTTACCAGGAGAGACGGTCGCTCACGCCGATCTCCCTCGAGCGTGCTTATGAGATTCGCGTACTTCAATTACTTCGACTGGTTCCTCGTACTGATGACCGCCTTCTCCATGTTCATGGCGTTCCGCACGGGGCTGGTGCGCGCGATCTTCGGGCTGATGGGGCTTGTCGCCGGATTCCAGTTTGCCACCTGGTATTACGCCGATGTCGCCGAATGGGTGATGGCGTCCCGCCTGAAGTTGTCGGTGGCCACCTCCCGCATTATCGCCTTTGTCCTGATTGTGATCGTGGTGACCGTCTTGGTCGATCTGGCCGGGCGCCTGATCCAGAAACTCCTGCGCACCGTGGGGTTGGGCTGGTTCGATCGCCTGCTCGGAATGGCGTTCGGCTTCGCACGCGGTTGCCTGATTGCCATCGCGATTCTGATGCTTACCGCCGCGCTCGCTCCGCAATCGGGAGCGCTGACAAAATCGGAATTAACTCCCTATTTATTTGCCGTCGCTCATGATGTATCCTTCCTCGTACCTCAATACGTCCAAGGGTTGATGGTGGACGGGGCACTCGATTTGAAACATGGACCCGCCAGTTGAGTCAATCGGCGTCGTGTGGGCTACAGTAGAAGTTTGCGTTGTAAAGACAGACAGCAAGCGAGGTAATACTTTGAAGCGCGAATTGGACGCCCTGATCTCCCAAATGCACACAGCCGGCATTTCTTACGCGGACGCGATCCGTCAGTTTAAGAAGCGCTACATCCTGGAAGTGCTGGCGCACCACAAGGGCAACCAGTGCAAGGCCGCGACCGAGCTTGGCATGCATCGCAACACACTCAGCCGCACTCTGGCTGAGCTCGACATGAACACCGCGCAGATCCGCAGAGGCATGCGGCGACCCGTGATGAGCGAGCGGCCGATCATGGTCCAGCGTCCTGCAGTCGGTGATCGCCCGCGAGTGCAGATTGGCGTGAACGGCCGCCAGGGATAGTTCCCTCACTATCCTGGACAAGACCGTAGATCAAGCTTGTCAGCGCGTACCGGCTATTTATGCTGGTTTGCTATTTCGCGCTATTTGCCGCAACGCGCGTCTAAGATAGCAGTGAGATGATCCGCACAATTCACGTTCGCATGGCGCCCGGCCGCCGGCATCTCCTTGCGCTGGCAGTCAGTTGTTCGGTGCTCGCCTGCATGGGTGCCTCGGCCGCAGCGCAGGAGCCGGCGACGCAGCCACCTGCCTCAGCACCTGCCCAGGACAGTTCCGGCAGTTCCTCTGCTGCGGTCGCCGGACATCCGCTGGAGTCGACGCCCAGCAAGCGGCAGGTGCGGCAGGCTCACGATGCGTATCTAGCCGGCGCAAAGAAGCTCGAGCACGACGACCTGGATGCGGCCGAGAACGAGTTTGTCCGAGCGCTTAATCTCGATCCCGAGAATCCCAGCTATGCCGTCGCAATCTCCGTCACGCGCCAACACCGGCTGATGGAGTTGGTCCAGCAGTCCACGAAAGCGCGGCAGGCAGGGGACGAGGGCAAGGCGCAGACCCTGCTTGCCGAAGCGCGGAAGCTCGATCCCACGAACCCCATGGTCCTCGAGCACCTTGAACCGCTAATCCCCTTCAGCGCGCTCGCGTTGCAAGCTGCCGCAGGCAAGCCGGCCTACGGCAGCCAGATCAACCCGCTGATGGATCGGACCAGCATGCTGGCGGGCGAAGCGCTCGGACCAGTGCAGATCGGAGCACCGGTTCTCGCAAGCGCGATCCATGTTGCTCCAGCGGGCGGAGTGAAGGACTTCAATCTGCGGGGCGAGTCCAGCGATGTGCTGCGCCAGGTCGCTTCGGCCTACGGTATTCGCGCCATCATCGACGACTCCGTCGAACACAAGAACCTGCGCTTCGACCTCGAAAACGTCACCTACGACCAGGCCATGGCCGTGCTGATGAGCATGGCGCATGTGTTCGCGGTGCCGGTGGATGAGACCAGCGTGCTGGTTGCCAAAGACGATGCGAGCGACCGCCAGCGCCTGGAGCGGCAGTTGGAAGAGACCATCGACGTGCCCGGATCGACCAACGAGCAGCTCAATGAGTTGGCTAACGTGGTACGCAACGTCTTCGACGTGAAGCAGGCGACGGTTCAGACGGGTGGCGGAACCATCCTGGTCCGCGCGCCGGAGGCCGTCCTGGGGCCATTGAATAAAACCATCGAGGGGCTGATCGAAAGTCCAGGCGAAGTGCTGCTCGAGGTCAAGATGGTTGAGGTCAACAAGACCCGCACTACTGACATCGGCACCACCCTGCCCACTCAGTTCACGATCTTCAACGTCGACGCAGCAGCGACTTCGATCGTGAATTCGAACCAGGCTCTGGTGCAACAAGGAATCGCACAGGGCCTGATTCTGAACACCGACAGCAACCTGGTCGTTGCCTTGAAACTGATCGCGGCCGGCCTGGTCCAAAGCAACCTGGCGACGAACCTGATCGGAGTCTTCGGCGGCGGCCTCCTCCAGACCGGCATCTCTGCCTCGACCAACCTGACGCTGAACCTGAGCTTGAATTCCAGCGACAGCCGGGCGCTCGACGATGTGCAGATGCGCATCGGAGACCGCCAGGAGGCGACCTTCCGCGAAGGGACCCGCTACCCCATCACCACCTCGACGTACACCACCGGCCTGTCAACCCCGGCATCGGCGCTGAGCAACGCCACCATCAACGGCGTCAGCGTGGCCAGCCTGCTCTCGCAATTTGCCGGCGGGTCCAGCGCGACCATTCCGCAGGTGACCTACGAAGACCTCGGCATAACCCTGAAATCGACGCCGGTGATCGAGAGGATGGGCCGCGTCAACCTGAAGCTTGACCTCAAAATCGAGGCCCTCAGCGGCAGTTCGTCCGATGGCAACCCGATCCTGCTCAGCCGGCAGTTCACGTCGGACCTTACGCTCGCGGATGGAGAGAGCGCGTTGATGGTGAGTAACGTCAGCAAGACTGAGACCACCGCGATGGCAGGAATTCCGGGACTCAGCGAACTGCCCGGCTTCCAGTTGCCGACCGAACAAAACGCGGAGAGGGACACCGGCCAATTGGTGGTGATCGTGACTCCACATGTCGTCCGCCGGCGCACCAACCAGGTCGCCGGCCCGCGGATTGGGCTGCATATCGCTGCCGCGAACTGAGGGCCACGCAGAAAGCCAAAAGTAGATGAGTCAGCGCGTTGACCGCAGGTCGCATAGACCGATATACTTCAATCTGTACGAGCGGGAGTAGCTCAGTGGTAGAGTGCTTCCTTGCCAAGGAAGATGTCGCCGGTTCGACCCCGGTCTCCCGCTCCAACTACACCCCGTCTGCGATACACTCTTCCTCGAATTGAGCCGGGTGTGCGTCAAAGCGCAGGCCCCGCGAGGCGCGGTACCCAAGTGGTAAGGGAGAGGTCTGCAAAACCTTTATGCGTCGGTTCGATCCCGACCCGCGCCTCCATCATTTCAATAAGTTCGCCGCCGCCCCGGGGACCGGAGCGGCTTTGTTATTTGTCGCGGAAAGCTACCAACTGACCCGTGCGGAGAGTTGGAAGTCGCGCGCGGTGTTTGCCACGCTGGTGAGTTCGCCGAAGCTGCTGCCGCCGTTGACGACCGCGTTCGGCGCGGCAAAGACTACGTGGTTCAGCGCGTTCAGGGCATCGGCCTCGAAGAGCAGCTTCCAGTTCTCATGGATTGGGAACGTGCGCTTCAACCCGAGGTCGAGGTTGAACGTGCTTGGGGCCCAGAGGTTGAGTGCTCCGATACGCGGAGCGTTGCCAGGGACGTAGAGCGCCGGCCCGGAACCAACGTTTACGGCCTGTGAGGTTGCGGTGCCATTGCTGGCCACCGTGAAGGCGCTGGGGTTGATATAGGGTTCCTGGGTGTACGTCGTCGCGGTATTGAACCCCGCCGCCTTGCCGTAGGACCCGTTGATCCGCGAAGCCTGGCCAGCAACGATGCTTGGCATGCACTGACTGAGGATCGAAGAACCGCCGCAGCCTGAAGCGGTCGCCGCGATGGGGAAGCCCGAGTGATAGGTGACGATGCTGGAGAGTCCCCAGTCGCTGGCCAGTGAGCGCACGACGAAGTTGTCAGCGCCCATATGTCCGCGGCCGAATGGCAGTTGATAGACCGCAGTCGCCGCGACGTTCTGCGGTTGATCCGCGGCAGAAATGGATCGATCCAGACGAGGTTTATCGCCTACGCGGAAAGTCCCCAGATCGTCGATCGTCTTCGAGTAGGTGTAGTTCAACATCATGTCCAGGCCATGGGCGGTGCGCTGCTTCAGTGTCACTTCCAGGGCGTTGAAGTTGGTGTTGCCCACAAAACTTGTGCCGTCCGTAATGCTCTTGAACTGCGGGAAGGCGAGATAGTACTGGTACACGCTGTTGCTTGCGTAATAGGTGGCACTGCTGAATGGATTGGGCGGCGTAAAGCCGGCCCCGGCCGCCAAAGCAAGATTGGCTGCAGTCGCCTTCTGCGCCAGCAGGGGAGCGGTGCATCCGGTTCCAGAGCATGGCACCAGTGCGTTACCCACCACGTTGTAACCGGCCATCGCCGCCAGAGACTCCGGCAGCAGCCCATTGCGCGAGCCGACTGTGCCGGCAACCGAGACAAAGTGCCCCTGCGAACCGACGTAGCTGACGAGGACGGACATGTCCTTGGTAATTTCGCGCTGGATACCGATGTTCCAGTTCTCGTACTCGGGAGCGCGTCCCGCCAGATATGGATCGTAGTATGCGGGGCTCGAACTCGAGGCCTTGGCGTACGGTCCAGAAGTCAGCGCCGTATTGCCCGTGCCATATGTAGCAAGACTGCCATTCCCCCCCGCTGTCGTAGCAACAGCGGCCGCCGGCGCGACGATCGAGCCGGTCCATCCGCAGGCGACCCCGCCGCTGCCGTTGTAAATGCCATTCGTACAGGAGGAAGCTCCCGCTGCATTATTCTGGTCCCAATAAAACGCCGGCGCGCTGCTGAGGCCCGAAGGCGCGGAAGCGGACGGGGTAAGGCCCAACAGCGATGGCCCCACGTTCGCCGCACCGCCAATGTTATTGCCATGCGCATAGGTAAGCACAAAGCCGGCACGAACCACGGTCTTCGGATCAATCGAGTAGGCGATGCCGATGTGCGGACCAAAGTTCTTGTACCACGTGGGTGTCTTGCGCGTTCCCGAATAGACGCCTGACGTGCCTGGGCCGGCAAACTCCAGCGTTCCCAGGTTGCCGGTGATGGGATTGCTCGCTGTTGGGTTGAGATAGGTATAGAGGTTGTGGACCTCAACGTAGGGCGGGAAGATGTCCCAGCGCAATCCAAGATTGATCGTCAGGCGCGAGTTGAGTTTGTAGTCGTCCTGCGCCCAGAAGGAATAATCGTTGTAGCGGGATCCCGTCTCCGGATAGTCGGCCGTGACGCTTGAAGAATGCACCGCGCCGAGCATGTAACTCGCAAAGGCCGCACCCGTCGAACTGCTGACGCCGCCGGCGCCATTCGTACCGGTGAAGTTTCCGGTTTCCGTCGGGGCGAAAGTGAATCCCATCGGTCCAGAGTTCGTCGCGACCTTGATGTAGTTGTACTCCAGCCGCACGCCCTGCCCGCCCAGAGTGAGGCAGTGCTTGCCCTTCACCCAAAGCAGGCTATCGGTGAGGTTGTACGAATTGGATGCCTTGGTATTCCAGGCGTAGCCGCCTTCGCTGTTGATCTGGTCCGGGCTGGAGAACGTGATCCCGGGAAAGCCGTCGGCGGCCTGGCCGGCCGGCATGCCAACCAGGCCTGAACTGGCAGCGCTGTAAATGGGCGCCCGGTTACCCGTGGTCGAGGCACTCTTATAGCGTGCATAGCCAACTGCCAACTGGTTCACGATGCTCGGAGTGATACTGTAGACGTCCTTCACCATATCGACCGTCGTCTGCGGAGCATAGGTCTGGTTGGTCTGGAAGGGCGGCAGCATCTGGTTGGAAGTAACCGGCAGCGGGGTCGTGTGCTGTACCGAAGCAAAGCCCGTGCTCGCCTGGCGCCCGAATGCGACGATCAGGCTCAGCTGGTTCCTCTGGCTCAGGTTATAGTCCAGCCGCCCTGTCTGATACCAGTTGCTCAGTCCCGACGAGTAGCCATCGAGCAGGTTGGATGCGTACAGGTTCTGATTGACGATCTTCTCTACCGAAGACTTGATCATGAACTGGTTGTAATAGTTCGCCACCTGCGAGAAACGGCTCGCGGGAATCACATTTGCGGTTGCGACACCGTTCTTCATGCCCACAAACGGTGTTCGGGCGCACGGCGAAGCGGCCGTGCTTGCACAGTTGTAGGTCTGGCTGTTGGGGTCGTAGACACTCTGCGGATACGTGGTGTAATCCGCGTAGCCGAGAGCGGTATCGCAGTTGCCATCGGCTCCAGCCGCATAGCCCATCATGGCGCAGGTGGGCGCGGTCTGCGCCTGAATGGTCGGACCGGCCGCTTCGCGGTATTGGCCCCAGTTGTAGAACAAAAACAGCTTGTTCTTGAGGATCGGACCTTGCAGCACAATTCCGTATTCGTTCTGATTCTCGCGCGGCTTGATCCCACCGGGAATCACGGTACCCGCTGCATTCGGAGTCGGCTTCTTCGCGGCGAACTGCCACGCATCCAGCGCGGAGTTGCGGAAATATTCATAGAGCGCTCCGTGGTAGCTGTTGCCGCCCTGCTTTACCGAGTAATTCTCGACTCCCTGGCCTCCGTATTGCGCGCCCCAACCAGCCGTGAGCACCTGGAACTGGCTCACCGCGTCAACGCCGATGGCCGTCCAGATAAAGCGCGGGTCGCCGACCGACTGTGGAGTAGACATGTCAACGCCGTCGATGTACATCTCCTCGGCGCCGGCCGCAGGGCCGCTGCCGTTGATAATTCCCGAGGCCTGAGTACTGTTGTTGCTGCCAACCCAGTTGTTCTGGACGCCGGGCATCAGGTACTCGAAGTCCGTTGCGCGCCGCTGATCGGGCGTGCCGGTGCCTCCCTGCGACATTTGCAGCGGCAGGTTGGAGTACATCACGTTCTCCATCGCTCCGCCCAGGACCGCATCGGTGGTGGTGAGATTGGGAGGCTCAGTGCTGACGGTCACCGTCTCGCTGGCCGCCCCGACCGTGAGCTTGACGTTGATCGAAACCGTCTCGAGCGCATTGACAGTCACCGTCGGCTGCAGATATTTCTCGAATCCGCCAGCCGTGACGGTGATGCTGTAAGTTCCCGGGGGCAGTGGAGTGACGTTGTAGTCGCCTGCGCTGGTGGTATTACGCACTACGGTCTGGTTGGTGTCCACCGCCACCACGGTGATGGTCGCGTTGGGCACAACGGCGCCGGAAGAGTCAGTGACGGTGCCTGCGATCGCTCCATTGCCAGCTAACTGCGCGTAGATCGGGTTCGCAGCCAATCCGAAGAAAAGGGCTAGAATTCCGGCGAAGCTGAACTGCAATAAAGTGTGTTTGTGCAAACTGGAATTAGCCATCTGACAACCTCCGAAACTGTAGATACGCGAAGACCCAACCGCCCTCGCCAAACCACCTTGCTGGCCCCATTCGCAAGCTTGGTACAGTGGTATGACCTTTTTTGAGATTGCGCGAGTTTGCCTACGTGACTGGTGCGTTGTCAAGCACAAAGTGCGATCGTGCGGCCCGGAGCTTCCCTGCTATCCTTCTTGCAATTCGATTAGGATTGGTCGACCATTCCAAGGAGCGGCACGAATTGAAAGTTAACCGAAAAGTGGTCGTCCCTGTTCAGCGCACGACCCTCACCGCTGCTGCCTTCGACCAACTCATCTCCCACGTCGTTAAGGGCACCTGGAAAGCAGGCGATCGCATTCCAGCAGAGCGCGACCTCTGCCGGCAATTGGGCATCGCCCGCAGTTCCCTGCGCGAAGCTCTCAAAGCGATGGAACTCGTTGGCATGGTGGACAGTCGCGTTGGCGATGGTACCTTCGTCTGCCCCCGCTCGGAATTCCTCTCCCGGCCTCTCCTCTGGGCTTTCACCGGGACAACGAACACGGAGTTCCAGGAGATTATGGAGGCGCGAATCATCATTGAGGAGAATCTTGCCGGCCTGGCCGCACAGCGTGCCGAAAAAGCCGAACTCGCGGCCATTGCGGAAGCGGTCCAGATGTTGCAGGACAGCATCGCGCGCGAGGAGCCCATCCTCGAAGCGGACATGGCGTTTCATCTCGCGGTCGCGCGCGCCTCGCACAACCACACTCTCGGCAATGCCGTTCAGCTCCTGCGCAACCTGATGCGCCACTGGCTCTATTTCAAGGTCCAGATTCCGCAAGTCCCTGACCGCGTCCTCAAGCGGCACCTCGCAATTTCCCGCGCCATCGCGCAGCGCAAGCCTATCGTGGCACGACGAGAGATGCGCCGGCATCTGGAGGAAGCGATGACCCTGGTCTCAGACGTCATCAAGCAACGCGAGCTTACAAAGTCAAAGAGCCGCTTGCTCACCTGACCAGGTGCTTAAATCTCAGTCGCAGCTCTTATTTACCCTCAGGCGTAACCGTCACGTGCGCTCGCAGGCGGATGTCTTCCGAGGACGACCCGACCATCAGGCGGAACGTCCCCGGCTCGACCACAAAGCTCTTGCTGTGGACGTCGTAGAAGGCCAACTGCGACGCGGGAAGCTTGAAGGTGATGCGCTTCGATTCACCCGGCTGCAGGAATACGCGTTCGAACGCACGCAGGCTCTTGATGGGCTGCACGACGGAACTGCTTTCCTGGTGCGTATAGAACTGCGCCACGTCCGATCCCGCCCTGTCGCCAACGTTCGCCACGTCGAAGGAGACCGCTAACTCTCCCTTGGAAGAGATGGCATCCGACGACAATTTCAAATGACTGTACTCGAACCGTGTGTAGCTGAGCCCATGACCGAAAGGATAAAGAGGCAGTCCCTTGAAATAGAGGTACGTATATCCCCTGGAGACGTCGTACTCATTCTGCGGAGGCACGCCGTCCAGGCTCGCATAAACGGTATACGGCAGATGCCCTCCAGGATCGTCATCTCCGAAGAGCGCTCGTGCAATCGCCATGCCACCGGCTTCGCCCGGATACCACGCGCTCAGAATCGCGGGCACATGATCCTGCGCCCACGTCACGGCGAGCGGACCAGCGTTCATCAGCACCAACACCGTTTTGGGGTTGGCAGCAAAAACAGCCTCCAACAGCTGCTCCTGCGCGCCCGGCAGATTGAGGTCCCGCCGATCGTGCCCTTCCCCCTCGACCTGCAGATTCGTTCCCAGACAAAGTACGACCACATCGGACTTACGTGCGAGATCTGCGGCTCGACCGATGGCGACGGGGTCGGCAGCGTCAATGAATCCTGTGCCCTTCTCGTATTTCACCGATATCGAAGACCCGACAAGTTCCTGCAGCCCCGCAAAGGGGCCAACCTTCCTGGCTGGAGTGCCATAGTAGTTGCCAGTCTCGTAGTCCTGGTCGCCGGCAGGACCAATCACTGCAATCGAATGAACAGCCTCCCGCTTCAACGGAAGAAAGCCCTCGCGATTGCTCAACAGGGTCATCGACTCCTGTGCAGTCTTCAGAGCCAACGCAAGATGCTCCGGCGAACGAACGACGCTCATGGGAATCTTGCTGTACGGATTCGTCTCGGGCGGATCGAAAGCTCCCAGCCGGAATCCCACACGCAGGACTCGGGTCAACGCCTGATCGACATCCTTCTCCGTGAGGAGCCCTCGCTTCACTGCCAGCGGAATATTCGTCTCATACTCAGCGTCATCCGAATCGTTGCCGGCCTTGATCGCCAACGCTGTCGATACGACCGGATCTTCAGAGACCCTCTGACCTACCTCAAAGGCGCGTCCGCTCCGGGTCCCGGTCAGAAGCGCAACGGCGCCCAGGTCGTCCGTAACGAAGCCGTCGAACCCCCACTTGCCGCGCAGGATATCCGTCAGCATGTAGTGGTTGACCGCATCGGGAGTTCCGTTGATTGCGTTGTAAGAAGACATCACGGACTGCGCATGGCCTTCCATGATCGCCGCCTTCCAATGCGGCAGCCAGTACTCCATCAGATTGCGTTCGTCCACCTCGGCCGAGAGATGCTGCCTTCCGGTTTCCACATTGTTGACCGCAAAATGTTTGACCGTCGCCGCAACCTTCAGGTGATTGATGTCGTCGCCCTGCAGTCCCTTCACGTAGGCAACGGCCATACGCCCGGTGAGGTAGGGATCCTCGCTGAAGACTTCCTGGATGCGGCCCCAGCGCGGATTGCGGCTGATATTGATCACCGGCGAACGATAGACCAGCCCATGCCTGGACCGCGGACCGTCCGCCTTCGCGTTGTAAAGCGCACGCGCCTCGTCCGACATTGCACCTGTAATCGTGTGGACCAGTTCAGGGTCCCACGTCGCACCCATTGCGATCGGCGCCGGAAACAGTGTCGTCGGCTCCTTCGACCACACGCCGTGCAACGTCTGATTCCACCCACCCCACATGGGAATGTTGAGTCTCGGAATCCCGGTGTTGAGATGATTGAGTTGGGCAGCCTTCTCCTCCAACGTGAGACGCCCGATGAGGTCCGCGATCCTCTGCTCCACTGGCTGCGTTGGATCGAGATACTTCGGTTTGGCGGTGCTTTGCGCGATACCGAGTCCACAGCAGGCGAGCACAGTCAGAGCAGCTACCATCCTTCTCATCGACACTCCTCAGGTATTGCGGCGGCTTGTTCTGGACCTTCACCGCAAGTCGTAGCCCACTTGTATGGCCCGACGGTATTCTCGTTGCTATCGGGTCAGAAGTTGTACTTGAGCGCGAATTGGACATCGCGCGACGGGACGGACGTTGATGTAACCGCGCAGCACGACGACGACGTAACCGTTGCTCCCGGCGCGTTGAAGCTGTTGGTGTTCGGCAGATTGAAGAACTCTGCACGGAATGAAAGCACCGATTCCCCAACCATTTCGAAGTCCTTGAACACCGAAGCGTCGTACTGCCGGTAAATGTCGGAGCGAAGGGTGTTGGCACGTACTTGTCCGTACGTAAACGCCGATGCCGCGACATATCGAGTCGGATCGAACCACTGCTTCAGCGACTTCTGGAAGGTTGCGGACCCTCCCGCGGGATTGAGATTCGGGCGTTGCGACCCGACCCCTGTGTTGGCCACATCGGAGCCCACGACCGGCGTGAATGGAAGCCCGCTGCGGAGCACGATGATCGTCTGAATCTGCCATCCGCCCAACAACGCATTCACCGCAGCGGGGCTGGACGCAAGGAAGGTTCTCTTATGTCCGAACGGCAGTTCGTAGGTGCCGCTCATCGCCAGGTTCTGCGGAGTATCGAACGGAGAATAGGTCTTCTCGTACCCCAGGTTCCCGCCCAGTGCGGGAGCTTGATTCGATTGCAGGAACTTGGACCAGGTATACGAAACGAGTCCCGTGATTCCATGCCCGGCCCTGTGCTCGAGCTTCGATTGCAGCGATTGATACGTGTCGCCAAGATCCTGCGACTGCATCGTAATCGTTCCCCACGGCTGGTACGGTCTCCGCGCCTGCACGGCACCGGCAGCAGGCGTCGGATCGTTGAAGTCGTCGGTGCTCTGCAAATGAACTCCATGATTTCCGACATAGTAGATTTCGAAAACAGTCTTCGCACTGACCTGCTGCTGAACACCAAAGCTGTAATGCTCGTTGTAGCCGACCTTGAGGTGAGTCAACGTAGGCGACATCACCGGATTCGACGTAGAAGACCCAAGCTGCGAACCCAGGAAGAAGTTCGCCAGCGTACGAGTTGGAATGATCCCGGCAGTCTGGTTCACCGTCTCCGACAGCAAATACGGCAGCATGTTGTGGTTCACTCGGCCACTGGTTCCTTCGGGCTCGTAGAACATCCCAAACCCGCCGCGAACTACGGTCGATTCCCCGAACGGCCGCCACGAGAACCCGAAGCGCGGCGCGAACTGCGTCCTGTCGGTGTAGGTGACGGAATAAGGGAGCCCAGCCTGGCTCGTAGTCTGCATGTACTGGCCGAAGTATTGATACGCAATCGGCGCTACCAACTGGCTGGAGAGGTCGATCTGGCTCCCGCTTCCCTCAATGATGATCGGCTTCGCCTTCGTCGGATCAAAGGTGCCCAGTTGTCCCTTGTAACCGTTCAGCCACGGCGAGTATTCATAGCGCAGACCTATGTTCAGGCTCAGCCGGCCGCTCAGGCGAATATCATCCTGCGCAAAATACTGGTGATACCACCGCTGGCCGCCAAAGTTCTCTGCCGGATACGCCCGAGCAACCGAGGCCGGAAATCCCAGCAGGAAATCCGCAAACGCGTCGCCCGTGCTCGAGGGACTACTTCCTCCCTGCGTCTCAACTCCGGTGAAGCCGAAAGAACCTGCGTAGTTGCCGCTGTCGTACCCCAGCCATTGGTAGTACCGAACCAGCACGCCGAATTTGAGGGACTGGCGGCCCTTCAGAATGGTGAAGTTGTCCGTCGGCTCAAAGGCGACGCGATCCTGAGACTTCGGACGCTGATCGAACTGGGATCCTTGCAACGCGTTATAGCCGCTGAACGAGAAGTCAGGGAATGAACCGCCCGTATCCGGTCGCACAAGGGGAGTGAACCCGGTAATTCCATTCGTCGTGTTGAAGTCCGGGCCTTGCAGAAATGCGCTCAGTCGAACGTGGCTCGGAAGATAGTGAAAACGGAAGTCCTGAATCTTGTTGGTCCCGATGTTCGTAATCAGGCCCACGGCAATATCCTGACCATTCGACGTCAGGGTAGCTGTCTTCAGCAACGGCGCGAAGTTCGGGTCAGATTCACGATTGTTGATGTAGGCCCAGCGCACAAAGAGCCGGTTCGATTTTGTGAGTTGATGGTCCACCCGAATCGTGAATTGATCCCAGTCGATTGCCTGCGATGGAACCGCCTGAAAACTCGTTGCGCCGCTGTTTGCCTGCGGATAGTACGCCAGCACTGCGGATGCTTGCGCAGAAATCCGCGATGGACAAATTACGTTCAGGACACCATTGCAACTGATCTGGGTTCGCGTCGCGGTGCTGGCTCCCGACAGCGGATCATAAATCGTGTGCAATCCCGCCGCGCTGAAGTTGCCGCTCCTCTGTGCGTTGGTCGGTACCGTGCCGCTTTCGACCAGGCCCTGGCGAAGCCGTTGCGCCTCATAGTCCAAAAGGAAAAACGTCTTGTCCTTCCCGCTGTACAGATGCGGAATCGTCAGTGGGCCGCCGATCGCTCCGCCAAACTGATTGCGCTTCAGAATCGCCCGCGTGAGTGAAAAGTAATTGCGCGCGTCCAGCTTGTCGTTGCGGATGAACTCGAAGACGCCGCCGTGGAATTTATTTGTTCCGGATTTCGTCGTCGCATTGAAGAACGCTCCGCCGCGGTTGAATTCCGCCGAATACGGGCTCTGCTGCACACTGAACTCCTGCAACGCATCGATCGAGGTCTGGATAAACGTGCCGCCCTGGTGCTGTTCGCTGACGTCCACGCCATCCAGCAGGAAGGAAATTGCACTCCCGCGGATGCCGCTGATCGTATTTCCATCCACAATCTCAGGCCGAATCGCCAGTGAGTTGCCGGTGGCGGGAAGCAAGGCAGCGCCGGGCGTCAATTCCGCCAGACGGTAAAACCCGCGCCCGTTCAGTGGCAGGTCCGTGAGTTGCTGGTTCGTAATGACCTGCCCCACCGTCGCGGTGTCGGTGTTCAGCAGTGCTGTGCGGTGGTGACCTCAACCGTGATGTTCGCGGCACCAAGGTGCAAGGCGAGATCCTCGCGAACCACCTGGCCGACCTGAACCTCTATGTTCGGACTCGTCGTAGTTTGAAACCCCTTTGCAGTTACCGTCAACGTGTAGACCCCTGCCTGAACCGGAGTAATCACGAAGTCGCCCGATCCATTCGTAACGGCAGTCTGGACAATGTCGGTGCCCTGATTTGTTACCTTGACCGATGCACCGGTAACCGATGCGCCCTGAGGATCGACGATGTGGCCCACAAAACGGCCCTGTTCTACCTGCGCCAATGCGAGGGTGGTCCACACCATAAACATTCCTGCGATGGTCAGTTTGAATGCCTGAGCTGTACCTTTTGTTTTCATGGCTCTCCTCAAATCCGGGTTTCTTCGCACCAAAACCATCTCTTCGGGGGAACGCGCACAAAGGTAGTACCTATAATCAGATCCTGTCAACGGATATGTGTGAAACCGTCCGATCGATTAGGCCTTCTGACTGGAAATCAACATAGATCCATCTCAAGCCTTCCTGGCCAAACCACAGCGCTAGTCAGGCATAGGTGCGACCTATGGAAGCCGATTAGGCAGTTTTATTTTGACTTTCGACGGTTTCCGCTCCACCATCGATCTCATGAAGAGGCGTCGAATCAAGGTTGGTTCCAATCATGTCCGGGACAGTAAGAACAACGTCACGAATCAGCTGATCCTCCGTTTTCAACAGATGTTGAGCGACGGAATTTTGACACCAGGCACAAAGTTACCCCCTGAGCGCGAGTTGGCGACGCACTTCAACGTCGCCCGCTCCTCCCTGCGACAAGCCCTGAAAGTCCTGGAAATCATGGGCGTTATCACGCAGAAAATCGGCGACGGCAGCTATCTCAATCAGGACGCCTCATCGGTCCTCCGCGTGCCGATGGAGTTTCTCTTCCTGCTTGACGACACGTCGATTGAAGAACTCGCAGAGTTGCGGTTCATCATTGAGCCCGCGCTCGCAGCGAAGGCGGCTGAAAGAGCCACCTCCAGCGACATCAAGCTTCTGCGGCAATCGATCACCGACCTGGAGAACAGTGAGGGGGATCGCGTCAAGATGGTGGCCTCCGACCTCCTCTTCCATCGCACCATCTTCCAGGCCTCCGGAAATCGGCTGACGGGGCGGCTCTTTCACACGATTCACCGCGCCATGCTCGACATGATCAACGTGACTTCCCAACTGGTCGACCTGGCGCACACAGTTGCGTTCCACAAACCCATCCTCAAAGCGATAGAACGACGCGACTCCGAACTTGCATCGCGCCTGATGAGAGAACACATTGAGGACGCCGCCAATCTATCGAGCCACGGCCGGGAACTCGAGCGGGAACGCACTCTGCGTGAACATCTGGCGACCAGCCAAATCGGCTTGCGAAAAAACAAGCGAACTGCAGGCTTGTCCCCGGTGAAAGGACGCAAGAAACTCGTGCACTAGAAGTCGAGTTCTATCGGATGAGTCAAGGGACCGGTATCTATACGGCGTCGGATTCCCGTCCCCGATTGGCCGTTCGTCATCGAGTCCCGAATGAAAGCAAATGATGCAATCCGAAACTAAACATAAGACAATCTGAAGGAAATCCGCAGGCAAAAGATTGCGATCTATTGACTCCCCAATCCAGGGACCGGTATCTTGGCTGGCGTGCTGAACGGTCTCCTCCGTATGGAAGCACGCAAGTCCTTGGCAAGTTCGTCGCCGTCACATTCCAAATCAAACCAACGGCCAGCCCACTGCTGCCGTCGCAACCGAACCTATAGGAGATGTCAATGGTTTCCTCGCATGGCATGACCGGCCCAATTGGCCTGCACGGTTATCTACGGCACGGTTTCATTGCACTCAGGGTTGTCCTCGCGATTCTGGTATGTTGCGGCGCCTCTTCAGCCTTCGCAGCGCCGGCCTTCCCGCTCCACACGCAGGGCCAATACATCGTCGATAGCAACTGCTATCGTGTACGCCTGAACGCATTCAACTGGTACGGCACCGAATCAACCGACTACGTGGTCGCCGGCCTCCAGACCCAGCCTCTTGCCAGCATCGTCAGCGAAATCCAGAGTCTCGGCTTCAACGCCGTCCGCCTGCCCTGGTCCAATCAGATGTACGAGAGCAATCCGATCGTCGGCAACTATGCGCTCGCCGCCAACCCCAGCATGGAAGGGGAAAATGCACTCACCATCTTCGACCAGGTGATCTCGGCACTCACCAGCGCCGGCATCATGGTCATCCTCGACAACCACACAAGCAACGCCGAGTGGTGCTGCGGCAACGACGGAAACACGCTCTGGTACAACAGCTCCTACCCCGAAACCAGCTGGATCGCCGACTGGGAGGGTATCGTCGCGCGCTACGATAGCAACCCCTACGCGATCGGCGTCGACCTTCGCAATGAGCCGCGCGTCAATGCAACCTGGGGCGGCAGTTCCACCACGGATTGGCACGCAGCCGCGCAGCGCGGCGGAGATGCAGTGCAGACTGTTGACTCGAACCTGCTGGTCTTCGTCGAGGGCATCAGCTATGCCGGCGATCTCTCCGGCGTCGCCGGCTTGCCCGTCACGCTCACCGTAGGCAATCGGGTCGTGTATGAAGCTCACGACTACGGATATTGGCACTCGGGCCTGACCGGAATGAGTAACTTCGAGAGCATCATCAACCCAAAGTGGGGTTACCTGATTACGGGCAGCAACCCTCAGCCTTTCTGGATTGGTGAATTTGGAACCTGCAATACGGCCAACACCTGCGTCAGCAGCAGCAGCAATACCGATAACGGCTATTGGTTCGGTCTGCTTACCGGCTACCTGCAGGCCCACAACGTCGACTGGTCCTACTGGGCAATCAACGGAACGCAATCCACGGGAAGTGGCCGCACCTGGGGAGCCGCGGAAAGTTACGGCGTCCTGAACACGTCCTGGAATGGCAGTTCGCTTGCGGCACTTACCTCTGCTCTGCAAACACTGATGAATAACGGCTGCAACATCCAAACCGGCAACTGGGAGATCACGAACGTCAACAGCGGCCTGGCGATGGAAGTCTATAACTGGTCGAAAACCAACGGCGGAGCCGTGGACCAGTGGACGTATAGCGGAGGCGCAAACCAGAGGTGGAATATCACCTATCTCAACAATGGCCTCTACCAACTGACCAACATCAACAGCGGCATGGTTCTGGACGCGACCAACAAGGGCAAGACCAACGGAACCAAGATGCAGCAGTGGTCCAATCTCAGCGGAAGCAACCAGGAATACATCATCCGCAGAGCCGCCAACGACACCGACATCCTCATCATCAATTCCAACAGCGGTCTCACCGTTGAGGTGCCGGGAGGCTCGACAACCAATGGAACAGTGCTCGACCTGTGGGGCAACAACGGAGGCACGAACCAGCAATGGCTGCTCGGCAACAAGCAGTAGCAAACCAACGCGGCGGCGCAATTCTGCAGCAAGAGAGTGCGCCGCCGCATTCTGGTCCGATCGCGAAGCCTACACAAACCCCAGATTGTTAGCGCCGAAGTTTCCGATGTACGGGAACACGGTAGCCAACTGGTTCGCCGGCACGCCAAACCACTGCGCCAGCGTAGCGGCGTATTGACTGGAAGCGATGGTCGGCACCCACCGACCATTCGAGCCTGAGTCGTCCGGGCCGCCCAGCGCCAGCGTCGGGAAGGTGCCGTACATCTTGCCGCCGTTCACTGCGCCGCCCATCACGATATGGTGGCTGCCCCAGGCGTGGTCGCTGCCCGTGTTGGAATTCGGCTGGAAGGTTCGGCTGAAGTCGGACATGGTAAAAGTCGTGACCTCAGTCTGTACCCCAAGCTCCACCGTCGCATTGTAAAAAGCGCCGAGCGCAGCGCTGATGCTGCTCAGCAACCCATTCTGCAGCGTCAACTGACTCGAGTGCGTGTCGAAATTGCCGATCCCGGCGAAGAATATCTGCCTCTGCACACCGAGCGCTGCGCGAACCTGGATCAGCTGCGCCACCTGCTTGAGCTGCGAGGCCAGACCGTTGTTCGCTGGAAAGACCGTCTTCAGCGCCGCGACGGACTGTGTCGCCGCCGTCAGCGAAGTTGCATAGCTGTATGCATTGGAAGTGATCTGGTTATCCGCCTGCACCAACGAGAGACCCGTGCTGAAGTTGACCAGCTGCTGCGCGGTCACCAGCTGCGCCGCGCATTCCGTCGTGCCCTCAGAACAGCTCGCGTTCCCCAGGTTCCCCGGGCTCACCGACGCCGGCGAGGTGCTCGCGCCGTTGCAGAACAGGGTGTCTCCTGCAACCGAGGCGATCATCGGAATCTGCGCGTTCACGTTGTACTGCAGGTTGATCGCGTCGGCGATCCGGCCCGCCCAGCCGGTCTGCGTTGCGGTGCTCTGCGCGGCGTTCTGCCATTCCAGTTGCTGGTCGGGATGGGAGAAGAGATTCGACGGCACGTTCTTGCCTGCACCGCTGAGGTACGTCGTCCGTGTGACCGGCTGGATCAGCGTCCCCACATTGGCAACGATCGCCGCGTTGCCGCTGTTGAAGAGCCCCTGGATCTCGGGCAGATTCGGGTTCAGCGCAAAGTTCGGAGTCGGGGTCAACGGCAGCAGAGTATTCTGCGCCAGCGCCAGCGGGCCGCGAAGGTTCGCGTAATTGGTATAGCCCGCGGTATCGAAAGGAATGATCGTGTTGTTCGCATCATTGCCGCCGAACAGGAACACGCACACCAGGGCCTTGTAGCTGGACGTGGTCTGCGCCAGTGAGTTCAGCATGCCGAATGGTTTGAATCCTAGAAAATTTCCAGCAGCCAGAAGCGATGCGTTCCGAATAAGACTGCGGCGATTGAGTTCCATTGCGAATCCCCCTGAATTCCTGGTATTGCTCGGCGGCTTCGATTTCAACTAATGACCTTGTAATTCGACGAAGTGATGAGCAGATAGACCGCGACCCGCACTCGCATCGCAGGATTGTTCGTGATAGTCGTAATGTGGTTCACGATCGCGGTCCTGATGTTGGTCGGCAACTGACTATGCATCAATGTTGCCGCAAGCGTATCTACCAACTGCCCCGGGTTGCTCGCCGCCATCACCCCCAAAGAACTCGTAGCGCTGAGGTCCACCGTGAAGCCGGAGATTTTGTTGTTGACGAAGGAATCCGCGAGACTCAGCCGTAGAATCACGCTGGCCGTATTCTCCAATCCAAACTCGGGCGCGTTGATCGTCGTACTGGGAATGACATAGCTCGGCGGGAAGAAGTTGAACACGCTGCCGGAGCGCTCCGGCCGCTCGCTGAGATTGTTGGCGTAGTTCGAAAGCGACATGTACGCATAGTCCGCGCCTGCGTTCGGATCCGTCGCCGTAAAGCCCAGCGCCCGCATCACGTTGGTGATGTAAAGAACTGGCTCGCGCAGGTGACCGCCCGGCGCAGCGGAATTCGTATCCGCCGCTCGGGCTTCTGGATCCAGCAGAATCGCCGTCAGAATCGCCTGCATATCTCCGCGCACGCCATTCCCGTTGTTCGCGAACACGGCCGCCACGCGCGACACATACTGCGGGCTCGGATTGCTCGACACCAGGTGCTGAATCAACTGCCGGCAGACAAACGGCCCGATGTTGGGATGGTTGAAAATGTCATCCAGCGACGCCGCCAGGTCCTGCTGCGCCGCTTGGCTGGCAGGCAGAACCTGCCCACCCAGAATGTTCTTCGATCCACCGTCGTGGTTCGCCGCCACTGCCTGCATCGGATAGTCCCACGCATTGGTGTTGTTAGGAAACTTCGTCGGTGCGCTGCCATCCGCATTCGAGAAGGTCCATCCCGTATAGGCACGGGCGAATCCCTGCACATCGGCCTCGGCATAAGTGGGAATCGGATTGCCGCTCGCGTCGGTTTGTGCCGTCCCATCTTCGTTGATCAGGTTCAGCCCCAGCGTAAACAGCTGCATCAGCTCGCGCGGATAATTCTCGTTCGCGATCTGTCCTGTAGCCGGCTTGTTGCTGTTCAGCATGTTCAGGTAAATGCCCATCGCCGGCGACAGCGTCACGTCCTGCATAATCGTGCGATAGTTCCCGAACGCATCCTTGGCGAACAGATTCATGTAAGGCGTCATGCCCTCGCCCGGCACTGTAGCCGTTGACGTCACCCAAATCTCGCTCAACGCCAGTGCCACGCGCTGCCGCAACTGATCATTGCCGGTCAGCGCAACCTGCCACCACTCCGATTCCGCGCAGGGGTACGACGCATTCAAGCACGGCGTTGGATATGGATTGACCGGGATATCCGGCTCCAGCGTTGGAGCCACCTTGAACTGCTGCGCCAGATAGGCATTCAATCCAAGCTGCTGCACTTGCGTAATCGTCGCCGCGGTCGGTCCAAAGCTTACCTGATCCAGGAAGCGCGCCGCCGCGGCCGCCGTCGTCTGCTGCAGCAACGCATTGACGCTGCCAGACGTAGCCGACCCGGGATTCGGATTGCTCACCGATACGCTGATGTTGCCTGCCTGCCCCGCAGCCGCCGTGTAGGTCGCCTGCAACTCCGTCGCCGAAACGAATGTAGTTGTCAGCGCCGTTCCCGCCACTTGCACCGTAGCTCCACTGACAAAAGAGCTTCCCACCACATCCACCAGGTAGCTCGTGTTCCCGGTGGTGTTCGCGGTGGCACTGGCAACTATGGGAACGGGATTCTGAACCGTAACGCTGAGCGAACCCGAAATCGTCGGCGAGGCAACACTCCCCGCTGTAATGGTTACAGGATTCGTGCTCGGAATCGTCGCCGGCGGCGTATAGAGGCCGCTGCTGCTGATCGTTCCTGTCGCCGCGCTCCCACCTGGAGTGCTGTTCACCTCCCACGTCACGCTCGTCGACGCAGTGTTCGCGACGGCAGCATAAAGCTGGACGTTCGAGCCCAACCGGACCTGGCCGGGTCCTGTGACGATCACCTGCACCTGCGGCGCGGCAGTTGTTGACCCTGAACTCGAGGACCCAGTGGAACACCCAGGAACACAAAGGCTGACCAACACACCTGCCAGCCCAAAGCTGATGCAGCGAAGGGTCTTTTGGAGCATTCGTGCCTCCCCCCATGTTCAAAACACTTGGAGTCTACAGGTATCTGCCGAAACTGTACGAGTGTAGCTAACCATGTATAAAGCACGAGGCAGGAAAATAGTTGCGATTGGTTGAAACTTTTTTAAAGAAATATCGTCTTTGCGCATCGCAAATGCCTTCCCAATCCGCGCCGATTGGTAGGACCGGTGAAGCGACCGCCGTCTTCGGCACCAGCTCCGAGACACGCCTTCCCTTTGTAGACCGCCCGGTCGAGAAATCCAGCTCAGTGTGCGACCATACAGACAGTTCGGCCCGGACCTGTGGTGCCCCTATGACCCCTGCGACGACCGAAGAAATCGCACACCCCGCCGTTCTGCCCAGCATCCGGCTGGAGCGCAAACATCCGCTCGCCATCCGCTGGATGCACTGGATCAACTTCCCCGTTCTCTTCACCATGATCTGGAGCGGCATCCTCATCTACTGGAACGACTCCGACAACGCCTACCAGCACCCGCACGCCATCTACCGTATTGGCCTCGGCCACCTCACGCTGCTTCGCCTCTTCCCGCCTTGGTTCTACAAGCAGCTCAATGTTCCCTACCACGTCACCCAGGGCCTCGGATACCACTTCTTCTTCATGTGGATCTTCGCCCTCAACGGGATCGCCTACGTCCTTTTCCTCGCCCTCTCCGGCGAGTGGCGGTTCCTCGTGCCCGACCGCCGCAGCCTCAGCGAGGCCATCCAGGTCACGCTCGTCGACCTCCACCTGCGCCGCGGCCTCCCCGCGCAGAAGAAGTACAACGCCGCGCAGCGCATCGCTTACACCGCCGTCATTGTGATGGGCGCAGGCATGCTCCTCACCGGCCTCGCCATCTACAAGCCGACGCAGGCCCACTGGCTTACCAC
>Ga0207416_1001230_pt1 | contig 35853 bp, 23 predicted proteins | sample PaiPotPPM11metaG_FD_184107 | JGI IMG/M metagenome (GOLD analysis project Ga0207416, IMG submission 184107) | Iron sulfur acid spring bacterial and archeal communities from Banff, Canada, to study Microbial Dark Matter (Phase II) - Paint Pots PPM... ...
GCCGGAACCAGATTCGGCGGCCGCAGTTGAGTTGAAAATGTAGTGCCGACCTTGGAGATCGCTTTGCTGAAAACAAAACACTTCCGGCCCGCCTACCCCCTCAACTGCGAAAGTTGGGCTAGGCTTCAGGACCCAGCGAACGGGCTATTCCTTTCTCAGCCTGCGGCAGCAGGCGCTCCATTGTGGTTGTCTTTGCTCACTCTTCCGTTCAACTGAGAACGATTTTCACAAATTCACAGCGTTTACTACAGGTTAATCTCTCTACGGGAATAGCTACAGGTACTACAGGCGGTCGCGCTATCGTGTTTGTATTAAACAAGTTAGGTCGTATCTGCGCCACGAGATTTACGAAGGAATGCCGCTAATTTTACGATGGCGCGCCACGAGTTTTACGATACCTCGGCACTAAGTCGCTGATTTTCGGCCGGGCGTAGCGCCAGTTCTTTTACGATTTTTGCGGGCACGGATTCACAGGGTTTTCGACAGGGCGGACGGCATGGGATCGACCTTGTGGTGAGATGGTGAGAAAGAGGCCGTCAGGAGAAATGCAAGCGGGGCAAGCGGGCCACCACAATCGAACCTGTTTGAGCCACGAATTGATTTTTGCGCGGAAGGATCGATCCCGCGCATACTCTGCGGTTCCAAGCTGCTGAGCAAGGCCCTGACAACCGAAGAGTGGAATACGAACCGTTCCTCCCTTGGCCGCCCAGCATTTCCAGGTGAGCCAAGTGTAGAAGTCAAGCGTGCCGGGAGCGTTTGAAAGAGCGGCCACAACCCGGCGCTCGATCGAGATGCCGTGTTCCTGGATTTCAGCGAAAAAAGCATCGCCGAGTGTAATTGTGTTTTGAAACTCGCCATCGGACTCTGGATCCAGATCGCCGTCGCGGCTGTACCAGAGCCGAATTTGATCGAAGAAATGAAACCGGGCCCAGTCAAGGAAGGTGTGGTGATTTTGCCGCTCTTCTGTGCCGAAAAAAATGGTGGCGACGAAGATGCGCTGGAAGGTGTCTGCAATTCTGGCGGAGCGCGAGCGTTGCGACCCAAATGGGAATGAGGCGGTCCTGGCCGTAAGGAAGGCCGAATTCAGGATGGCCCAGGATTGATAGGGAGAAGTGGCCATTCCGCCGGGTATACGCAAGTTGCCTCCGGTCAGGCCGCCGCAACGGAATGCCGCAGAGCACAAACGGCCGGGAATTGAAAGCCAGATCTTGCTTTCTCTGCTCTCGCTGCTCGCGAACAAGATGGATAGCCTCCAAAGTTTTGAGTTTTCGTTTTGTCAAGCCAATGGATGCGAGAAGGGACTGCAGCGGCACGAAAGCTTCGTTACCGGTCTTGGAGTCTAATCCACGGGGCTGAGGCGTGCCACCGGCGCGAGCAATAGGTAGCGTCGGAAAGAGGTCGAGGCATGGCAATAGACATCTCACTAACTGTGCCCAAAATTGTGCCCAAAAGGGCGCGATTGGGCACTACGAGGCCCAAGTGCCTCAGCTCAATGTATACTGTAGAATCAATGGGTTAGGCAGAGTTGGAGACGTGCCGAGGGGCTTGAATTGGACTCATAACCCAAAGGTCGCTGGTTCAAATCCAGCCCCCGCAACCAAAAATTCTTTTCTCTCAACAACTTCCGCGAACCCTGCAACCATCCGAATTTGTAGTTTTCGTCGTTGAAGGTTCGAGAACCCTACGCCGCTCCCCCGAATTCGGATCTCCGCACATGCCCCTCTAATTAAAAATGTCGGGTAATTTTCCGGCTTGCCCGTGATCCGACAAAAAAGCATTCAAAGTTGCGAACTGCTCAATAACACAGCCTTCTCTTCACGATTCTTTTCGCGACAACGGAGCAGATTACCTCCGAATCCCCGACTAGCTTCATAGCGAGTTCTCAGCGTTTCTTTGCACCATCTAGCGTGGCGGGTTTTGCAAGCAAATTGGCGCGTTCCGCTAGTGTGCCCCGCCGATCGTGACATCTAAAGTCTTGAATGACGAAAAGCGAGCTTCGAGGAAAACTCATGAAACTGCATTTGAAGCCAAAGTTGTACTAGTCACGGCGCAGGTCGTGGTTGGGCCTGGCGGCAGCGCAGGTGCAAGCTTTGTCATCAAGCACGCGCTCGTGGTCGATGGCGGTTACACGGCACACTAGCGACGAAATCACTAAGGAAGCAGAGTAAGGAGATCGATTTATGCGAGGAGCTGTGTTGTACGGGCCGCGCGACGTGCGTTTTGAGGAACGCGACATCCCGAAAATCATCAAGCCCACGGACGCCGTTATCAGGGTCTCAGCGGCATGTGTGTGCGGATCTGATTTGTGGCCGTATCGTGGCATTCAGCCGACCACGCAGCCGACCCCAATGGGACACGAGTATTGCGGCATCGTCGAGGAAGCAGGACGCGCGGTCAAATCCATTAAACCCGGTCAATTCGTGATCGGTTCGTTCTTCGCGTCCGACAATACCTGCCCGACCTGCCAGATTGGTTATCAGTCCTCCTGTCAGGAACGGGAGCTTGTCGGTGGAGCGCAGGCGCCGCTCTTGCGTGTTCCACTTGCGGACGGCACCCTGGTCGCCACCTCCGATGTTCCCTCGGAAGACCTCATACCGAGCCTGTTGACGCTATCAGATGTCATGGGCACCGGCTGGTTCGCCGCCGATGCGGCCAACGTTAAGCCCGGCTCGACGGTTGCGGTGGTCGGTGACGGGGCGGTCGGATTGCTCGGCGTGCTCTCCGCGAAACAAATGGGCGCGAGGCGAATCATCGCGATGAGCCGTCACGCATCTCGCCAGAAGCTCGCACGCGAATTTGGCGCTACCGACATTGTGACTGAGCGAGGCGATGAAGGTGTCGCGCGCATCAAGGAACTCACCAATGGAATCGGTGCCGATTCGGTACTGGAGTGTGTTGGGACGCAGGAGTCGATGATGCAAGCGATCAATTCCACGCGACCCGGCGGTTACATAGGTTACGTCGGCGTGCCGCACGGAGTCTCGCTCGACGGTGAGCAATTGTTCTTTTCTCACGTCCACATGCACGGTGGACCGGCTCCGGTGCGCCGCTACCTGCCTGAACTGATCAAGCTGGTGTTGGATGGAAAGATTAACCCCGGCAAGGTTTTCGATTTGACCCTGCCTCTCGATCAGGTGGCTGAGGGCTATCGAGCGATGGACGAACGCCGCGCGATCAAGACGCTTCTGCGCCCAAGTGGAACGAGTAAGGAGAACCCACGATGAGCACGACGAGAACATTGCTTTTGAGTGCGCTCGTGTTGGCAATGAGTCTGGTGCCCGGCCAAAGCAAGGCGTGCAATGCTTCCAGTCCGAATCCACAGCGAGCTTCTTCTGAGAGGAGCGACAACATGAAAATCAACATAAACATTGGCGGGAAGACTCTTAGTGCCAGTCTGGCCGACAACGCAACGGCTCGGGATTTTGTTTCCGTTCTCCCTTTGAACGTGTCGACGAATGATCTGTTCGGGCGCGAGAAGTACGGCGATTTGCCAAAAGCACTTTCGGAAAACGGTCCCAGAAAGAATAGGTACGAAGTCGGCGATATCGCTTATTGGTCTCCGGATCACCAGTTCGCTGTCTACTACCACCAAGACGGGGAGTCAATACCTTCGCCCGGCGTGATACCCATTGCCAAAATTGACGCAGGGGCAGAAGCGTTCAACGTGCTGGGATCGGTGAAGGTGACCATTGCCGTTGCCAAGTGAGACACACCAACGTGGCGGATTCTCAAGAAGCGGAACAAAACACTAGTTCTATAGAAAGGGATAGACATGAACCAGTCAAACAACAACTCGAGGAGAGACTTTGTCCGCCAATCTGCAGTCCTTGGTGCAGGCGCAGTGCTCGCAGGTTCAAGCAATCTTTTTGCCGAGAAATCTTCTGGATACGGAAACGGTCCTTATCCCACAGAGGGGATGACAGGATATTCGGAGACTAGTCCGGTTAAGGTCATGAAGTTCCAGCGTCGCGCTCTTGGTCCGAAAGACGTGGCAATAAAGATTCACTATTGTGGAGTTTGTCATTCTGACATTCACACGATCCATGGTGACTGGGGCAAGATCCAGCATCCGCAAATCGTAGGGCATGAAATTGCCGGAGAAGTTGTGGCTATTGGCTCGAGTGTAAGTAAGTTCGATCTTGGATCACGTGTTGGCGTGGGAACGATGGTCGACTCATGTCGGCATTGTCCTGAGTGCCTTCGGGGAGCCGAAAACTACTGCGAGAACGGTAATACTCAGACTTATGGCTCGAAAGACCGTGACGAATCTATTACCCAAGGCGGCTATTCGAAATTCGTCGTCGTTGACCAAGATTTCGTCCTCAGTATTCCGGATTCAATCGATCTCGCCGAAGCGGGTCCATTGTTGTGCGCCGGTATTACGACCTATTCACCCCTTCGCCATTGGAGTATTGCTCCTGGAAAGAAGGTCGCAATTGTGGGTTTAGGTGGCTTGGGACATTTGGCCGTACAGTTCGCTACCAAGATGGGAGCCGATGTGACGGTCGTGACGACGTCCCCGGACAAGGAAAAAGATGCGCGTCGCTTTGGTGCGAAAGACGTTCTCATCAACAAAGATGGAGCTGATTTCTCGAAGAATAAAAAGGCCTTCGATTTTATTCTGGATACCGTTCCTTACCAACACAATTTGGACATACTCATTCCACTTCTCAGGCGAGATGCGACTCTCTGCCGCGTAGGAGTCGGAAAACTCACGACCCCAAACGAGTACGGGCAAATGATCATGGTATTGGCAAGAAATTCCGTCGCTGGATCAAACACTGGGGGCATTCGAGAGACTCAGGAGATGCTGGATTTTGCGCTATCCAAAACATCAAACCGCAGATCACAAAGATACCGATGGATGGAATCAACGACGCGTGGTCGAAGGTCATTGCGAAACAAGCCAGGTATCGTTTTGTTATGGACATGGGTATGAAAGGCTAACCGTGCAATACAGAATCTTCGCTTGATCTGGGCTGATGTAGCTCAAGGCTGTCGTGCAATGGATGAACGCCGCGCGACTACAGTTTTTCTTTGTATGTGAGGACGATTTATGGAGACTCAAATGAATGGAACTTTGACAGGAAAAGTGGCATTTGTGACAGGAGCGGCAGGCGGCATCGGTCGCGCGACTGCAATGGCATTTGCTCGCGAAGGAGCGAGCGTGGTGGTGGCTGACGTTTCCGAAAAGGATAACCAAGAAACGGCACGCATGATCGAGGAACAAGGTGGGCGGGCGCTCGCCGTCCGGTGCGACGTGACGCGGGCCGAGGACGTACAGGCGGCTCTGGACAAGACCATCGACGCCTTCGGGCGCCTGGATTTCGCCTTCAATAACGCAGGCATTGAGCCGAGGAAGCCGGCTCCGACCGCGGACTACGACCTGGAGGAGTGGGACCGGATCATCGACATCGACCTCCGCGGCATCTTTCTTTCCATGAAGTACGAGATCCCCGTCATGCTCAAGCAAGGAGGCGGCGCGATCGTGAACACGTCCTCGGGTGCCGGCGTCATTGGCATCAAAGGCAGCCCTGCGTATACCGCCGCGAAACACGGCGTAATCGGCCTCACCCGGGCGGCTGCCCTCGACTACGCCGCGCAGAACATTCGCGTTAACGCCGTCTGCCCCGGCTATATCGATACCCCAATGATGGCTCGCTTCACCGGTGGGACCGCCGAAGGGCGGGCGAGGGTGATCTCGGAGGAGCCAATCGGAAGGATGGGACGGCCCGAAGAGATTGCTAATGCCGTCCTCTGGCTCTGTTCGGATGCGTCAGCCTTTGTCATTGGAAGTGCCATGGTCGTCGACGGTGGCCAAACGATTCAGTAGCTGCACAGAGCGGATTGGAAAGGACACGCGAAAAGCGAGTAGCAACTATGGAAATCAAGAGAGCTGGTTCACAACCTTCCGCGAAAGGGCCGTCTGACTGGTTTACGGGATCCGTTCGCATCGACCCACTTTTTCAGGCCCCCGATCCCGCCCTTGTTCAAGGCGCCAGCGTTACGTTTGAGCCGGGTGCACGAACTGCATGGCACACGCATCCGCTCGGCCAGACGCTCATCGTTACGGCAGGCTGTGGCTGGGTTCAGCGCGAAGGTGGCCCCATCGAGGAGATCTGTCCTGGTGACGTAGTCTGGTTTTCGCCGGGCGAGAGGCACTGGCATGGCGCGTCGCCGACCACGGGGATGACGCACATTGCGATTCAGGAGAAGAAGGACGGGAAGGTGGTCGATTGGATGGACAAGGTCACCGACGAGCAATACCGAAAATAATGTGGCGGGTAAGATAAAAAGGAAGCAGAGTTATGCTGTTAGCTGAGCCATGACAAAGCAATTTCGAGTTTCGAGTACCCTGCCGCGAAAACTCCAAGAACTGGGTCTTTCGCTGGAGACAGCCCTGCGCCGAGCGGGTCTGCCGATGGGCCTGTTCAAAATGGACAAGATCCTGGTGAGCACCGAAGAGTTTTTTGCGTTGCACCGGGGAATTGCCGAAGCCAGCAACGATCCTGGTCTTGGCCTGAAGCTGGGGACAGAGGAGCGCCTCGAGCGGTACGACCCAGTGAAGATCGCCGCGATCTCCGCGCGGTCGTTCCGGGACGCTATCGAGCGGTTGTCGCGCTACAAACAACTCACTTGCCCAGAGGAGATCCGTGTAGTTGAACGGGGGAATGAATCCGCTGTCCAGTTCGTCTGGCTTCTCGCGGACGAGAAGGAACCGCCGTTGTTGGTGGACGTGTGTTTTGCCTGGATCGTCGCTATGGCGCAGCGCGGCATTGGGCGTCCTCTGAGTCCCAAGCGGGTAGAGTTCCAACGAGTTCCAGTGCAGCGAGAAATGTACGAAACGCATTTTCGGTGTCCTGTAAAGTTCAAGGCCGACCAGAACGCGTTGGTATTCAGCAAAGCGGATATGGAACTGCCATTCGTGACCCATAATGCCGACTTGCTGGCGACTGTCGCGCCGCAGCTTGAGGCGGAACTGACTGAGCAACTTGCGCACAAGACTTTTACGGAGCAAGCAAAAGGCATTCTGAAGCATCTACTAGCGGGCCAGCGTCCGGGGTTAGAGGATCTCGCAAGAGAACTGCATCTGAGCACCCGGACGTTGCAGCGCCGCCTCACCGAGCAGGGCATCACGTTCCAGCGTTTGTTGGACGAGGCGCGTCGTGAACTCGCCCGTCATTACCTGCTCCACTCAACTCGGGAGCTGAACGAAACTGCCTACCTCTTAGGCTACGAAGACGCCAATTCCTTCTTCCGGGCATTCCACCACTGGGAAGGAACGACACCCGGACACTGGCGCGCAACCCAAAAGAACTCGCAGCCGACAACACAGTCACACGTAGGTGAAGCGTGAGCAAGCATCGAGCAAGCTGGTGAACGAAATCCGTACCGTAGACGCTCTTATCGCCATTAACTCTAGGGATCGTCGGCAACCCGGAAGCAATCGGAACTCTGACCTTCCATGCTGGCTACGCTACGAGCCGAATCAGTTCCATTCTGAACGGTAGGACTAAACAATTCGGATGGTTGCAGGCCCCCGCAACCAAAGTTTCTTTCTTTTCAGCGACTTCCTGTTATCCTGCAACCATCCGAATTTGCATTTTTCGCATTTGTGATTAGCAATTAATTTCAACAGATCACCCGTGGCTGAATGACAAAAGGGATTTTGGTTAGGTGGGCCAACTGAAGCGCGGAGCGGCAGATAATTTCCGGATGCGCCGTGATCCAGGCACAATCTGGAACATTTCGGTTTGCACTCTCTACGTCAAGCCAACAGAGATTCATCTGCACTACCGGGAATACCATCAAAGCAAAGCCAGAGCGATCAACATCGGCATGGCAAGAACGCCGGCAACATTTGAACATACGCCCGATGTTTTACATCAGTGGCCTTGGGACTTTCCACTAGTGCCACTCTCGGGGAATGGTCAGAGCTTTCCCCGCCCACGTCTTTGTTTAGGACCACTGTCCAGGTATTTGCCGGTGAGCAGTGTGGGGAGCGAACAGATCCATACCTCTCTGTTCGAAGATTTGTTACAATGGCGGCTGCCTCGGCAGCCTTAGCGACGACTATCCAGCACTTTTAGATCGCCGAGGACATCTCAATTCTTATCCCTCACTAAGGAGTGGCATATGGTCTTAGATCCAGCGGCGGGCGCTTCGTTCCCGTGCTCGATTGCACCCTGGCTATCGGTTCGGAATAGTGCGCAAGCCGTCGACTTCTACAAATCAGCATTCGGAGCGACTGAGGGCTATCGCCTTGAAGTGCCCGACGGAGGCGTGGTGGCAAAACTTTCCGTTGATGGCGCGGAGTTTTGGCTGAGCGACGAATCTCCAGAGCATGGCAACTTCAGCCCCGAGTCTCTCGGTGGCGGTTCTGTTCGAATGATCTTGACTGTCGCGGATCCGGATGCTGTCTTCGTGCAGGCGCTGACGGCTGGTGCATCAAAGGTCTTCCCTGTAGGGGAGGAACATGGTTGGCGATTGGGACGCGTGGTTGATCCTTTCGGGCATCACTGGGAGATTGGTCGTCCGCTTGCCGCCTAGCCTGGATTATTCACGAAATTTTATTCGAAGACCGGAAGGGCGCGGTTTTAACCGTGCCGTTTGAGCACGTGCTATCTTCTCCTTTGTCTCGCATCCCGAACAGCTTGTTAAAACAAACTGTTCGGGATGCGAGACGGGTAACAGTCAAAATGTCTTTGTCGGCACGGCTAAAGCCATGCCCTTCCGATTCTCCGATGGGAGTTCCCGAATAATCCAGGCTAGTGATCATGAACGGGCCAAGGAAATTGATTTCATCCAAACGGATCTGGATTCAATTCTGAACAGGGTCGCCATAAGAATGAACACAAGCGATTAGCCGTCGTCCGGCCCGTGGGGCTAACGCGCCGGTCGGAGCTTAGTTTCCAGCGTGCGCCGATATTGCCAGTCAAAACGAGTTGTGCCCGGTTCCGTCCATTGCACAAAATCGATAGGTCCAAATCGAGTGACAGAGGAGGGATTACTTGGCTTGAGGACTTGCGGCCTTGGCTGCGTTTGGCAGTGCCGTGGGAAGCTCTTTGCCTGCCGCACCGCCCCGAGGAGAAGCCTTTGTGGCCGTCCGGCCCTGGTAGCCGAGGTCACCGGCGGCGCGCATTGCAAGCATCGCATCCATGGGTTTGGGATAATCGTTGATGGCATTCCAGAAGAGAAATCCGATGCCCCCTTGCTCGGCTGCAACCCGGATTTCAGTCAAAACGTACTCAACGGAATAAGTTTTCGTCCTCCAGTGGAACCCCTGTAACCAAGGGCGCAGCACAACGCCACTTCCCTGAGTGGCCACTCCAAAACGGCGCATGGATTCGGAAATGAAGTGTTCTGGCGCATCGCCGGGATCCGAATAGCCGTCGAAGCGGAAGAAATGCGATGGGTAAATCATGGGAGAAATGACGTCGCAGTGACGGGCAAGCTGCGTAATATTCTGGCCCGTATGGTTCAGATCGACTGGCCTGGCCCATGCCATCACGCCGAACACATCTAGAGAAACCAGGACGCCCATCGGGTGCAACTCCTGGTAAGCTCGGGCCACAAAATCCGTGATGATTTTGGTGCGCGGCCAATCCGGATGATCCTTCTGAAAAGCAAATTCCGCATCAGGTTGATCGCCCTCGGCAGGAAAGCGAACGTAATCGAATTGGATTTCATCTGCGCCGTCATTCGCCACCATTTTTGCAAGATCTAATTCGTAATCCTGCACCACGGGCAAGGACGGATCCACCCAGGCAAGTTTTCCATTTTCAAGCCAAGGCTTGCCGGTCTTGCGGGAGCGAATGTCCATTTCGGGGTAGGCTTGCGCCAGATGGGCGTCACGAAAGAGTGCGATTCTGGCGATGACGTGCATATTCTGAGCATGAAGCCAATGGATGTATTTGGGCAGGTTGTGAATCGTGATGCCCGCGTGGGACGCATACTGGTGATCGTAAGGAACACGCACATCGCCGTCGTAGTCCTTAATATCGAACACCACGGCGTTACCTCCCACCGCCTTCCATTTCCGGATCAGGTCCAGACCTCGCGCACTGCCGGCAGTCCAGCCCGTGAGGTAAATAGCCCGAGCCTGGAAGGTTCTCGGCACGGTCGTGGGCTTATCCAGGACCGGCTGAATCGGAATGCCGGGTATCTGAATGCTCTGCCCTGGTTTGAGCCTATCGCTCTTCAGCCCATTGGCTTGCCGGATGGCATTCTCCAGGCTGGTCCGTCTCATGTAGACTGTCTGTGAAAGAAAGTGCCAGGCGATGGAGGTAACGCTTTGCCCGGGCTTTACAAGATACGGCATGCTCTTTGTGCCTTGCCGCACGGGAAAGGGCGCCAGTAGAGGTGGACTTGAAGGGGCAGAGCTCTTTTGCTTGGAATCAGGCTGGGAGGCTGTCGGCATGGCCTGAGAACTGCCTGCTGCTAGCTGCGACCTTTCCCGCAAAAGTTGAGAGTTGGAATGAATTGAGGCAACAACCTTGACCGCCGAAAACGAGGCTTGTCCGGCTTTCAAGTAAAGTCCAGGTGTTATGAATCGGCAACAAGCCAGTGCGAAGAGGGCGAAAAACAATGCCAAGCGGGCCGCGTTATGAAAGGTCATGGAATCGGCTATCGAATTTTCTCCCGGTCAGTTTAACACATCTTGAAATTGCTAATCCGGGTTTCTCAACGAGCGGTAGTGTCTCAGTTTGCTGTAGCGGCGCTCTATGAGCGCCGGAAGGTGTTGATAAATAAAATTCGGCGCTCATAGAGCGCCGCTACAGCAAGCAAACTGAGACACCACCCAACGAGCACACTCCAAACACTGATTTTTGGCTTTGTTTCGGCAGAATAGCCATTTCAAAGCCAAGGTCCTCCATTTATACATTGATTCTATGGGAGTTATTTGGATTTCCCCATGAAATCTGCGTAACTTACGCACCATGTATGGGTTAGCTGATTTCCAGTGCTTTGCTAATGGCTTTGTTTTAGCTTTGTTCCTCTTGAGTTCTTCATGTTTTAAATGGATTACAGACTTTTCAACAGGCAAAAAAATTTATTTTTTCTCTTCATTTTGCTGGCACCCGTATTTTTATTGGGGTTTTTGACAACCTGCAATGGGTTTGTTCCTCGAGAGCCAATTCCCCTCTTATTTTCAATGATTTGCGCGCCATTTGCTACACCCACGCCCGGATTGGCAGTTTCAACATGGGTATCACCCGCATTTTTACAGGGTTTTCTTGATACGCCGCGGGGTTTTGTTCCTCGCGGGGCAGTCGGGCGGTTCGGACAATCCCGCTGTAGGTTTCGGGATAGGTTCCCCGAATAAAGCCCTATTACCGTTGATCGGCACATGGGAGCAATCTCCGTAAAGCGTCATTTACTGTTAATATAATACCTTATAAGTGAATAAAAGTCAAGGGCCTTCTGAGTTAAAGCGACCACTGACCGCGGCTGGGGGCGTACAATGCCTTGCTTCTCTGCCAAAGTTGGCGAGAAATTCGGGCTGGATGCGATATCAAACCGATGGTCCGATTCCAAGTTAACTGTTGCATCGCCTCTCACCGGTCCCCTCGGCCGGCGCTTTGCCTGACCTCAGCGGAACTCCGGAAGAGGGCCTGGATGAAGGTTAAAGCAATCGCTCAAAAATACCGGTGGCCACCCGTTTGAGTCAGGTGGCCATTCGGCAAAGAGGATGATTAGGCTTCGATGCGGCGAGGAGTCCGGTCGTAGCGGCGGAACAAAAGACCCGCGAGGATGAGACCAGTTCCGAACAGAGCGAGGCTGGCGGGTTCGGGCGTCTGGCTCACGCTCAAGGAGCCGAGCAGAACATTGCCCGAAGTCCCGGCGCTTACGCCAAGATAGGGCGAGCCCTTTATGAGGTTCACAGGAAACTGAATCTCATTCAGCGTTCCGTTAGAAACGATTTCCGTGCCACGCTGTCCCAGCGTGCCCGAAAGCCAGATGTCGTAATTCTCGCCTTCCTGAACGCTGCCAATGGTGAGATAACCGGTGCTGTATTGGTTAAGGAGCTGCGACAGGTTAAGCTGAATGAAACCTGCGCCTCCGATTTCATCATTGGAAAAACCATTAAGGCCCAACCCTACCTCATCCCCTCCATTATTTTTCCCGTAGAGGTCCGTCGAGTGGTCCGTGGAGGAGAATCCGTAGGCCGTAAGAGTGATGCCATCGACCGTGTAGGTTTGTGATGTGCCCAATGTGCCGGTGGGGTTGTTGAAGTTCCAAGTGATTTGAGTTGGATTAGCATTTGCCCGGACAGCAGTAACCAAGAACATCACTGCCCCTACAATTGCAGCAAGCGATTTGAGACGCATGAATTTTCCCTTTCTCCTGATCGTTCAGTTTAGGTACGCGGTTGCTGTGCCAGCTTGTCCGGCCTTTGAGTCTCGAAAGCCCTCGACTTGGGGGACATCAACTGGCATCGTCCTTCGATATTGCAAGGAAGGGGCCAATCCACTCACCGCGGACGTTACTGGTAAGGAATGAAGAGGTTAGTCGACTGAATTATTGCTTAGTGCGTAAGTATCCAGAATGGAAGATAGATGGACAAACATAGTAAACAATTTCAACTTTTAGCCCTTTGATGTACCGCACCCTTGTGTTTTGGTCCTGCCACGCAGCTCTATGAGGCGCGGCCAAACCGCGAGGGAATTTCCGGCGGTCATAGACCGACAGCTCTGTATTGCAAGGTCGTAATTTCTTGCTTTTTTAACAAACATTTTCCGGTTCGCACTCTGCAACGCGCATCAACGCAGGGTTTACAAGGGCCAATCATGTACTATACCTGAGGACGTGAGTCGGCGACGGGCATTCGCTGTAGCGCCGCTCGGAGCTTGCCCTGACAGGGAGCGGCGAAATTCGCCGGTCACAGACCGGCGCTTCAGTGCAGACGGGGGTCAAAGCACTGGCAGCACAGGACATTACTCCTCACTGACCATTTCCTGCTGCGAGTCTTCGGTTTTCATGATGGATAAAAAGGCCAGAAATGCTGTGACGATGAGCGGGCCCAGCACAAATCCGAGCAATCCGAAATAACGCACTCCACCCACCACGCCCAAGAAGATCCAGAGCGGATGAATTTCCGACTGTCTTTGCATGAGCAAGGGCTTTACCATGTTATCCACCACGGCGATCAAGATCACAAAAACCACGAGCAACCCAATGCCTTTTCCTACGTGCGCGCTGGCCAGGTAGTAAATAACCACCGGCGCCCAAACCAATGCGGTGCCAATGACCGGAATCAGTGAAAGAAACGCCATCACTGCGCCCCACAAGAGCGGCGCGGGAAGTCCGAAGAAAAGGAAAATCAGCCCGCCGAGGGCGCCAAGCAACAGAGCAGAAACCAAGTTGCCTTCCAGGCTTGCGAGGATTGTGTCCTTAAACCGAATCAGGATTTGATCGTTGTGCCCGCGGGTGAGACCACACAGCCAGCGGACTTCATCCATAATCTGCGGTCCGTGCAGAAAGAGAACATAAAGCGCGATGAAGACGACGAGAAGGCTGAAAACAAAACTGGTAAATTCAGCAAATAAAGCGGTGCTCTTCCCCACCAGGAAGGCGCTTATCAGCTTCACGGCTCGAAGCGCCAAGTCGCCGAGATCGAGGGGCGGAAGACCCAGCGCGCTCATCTTGGATTGAGCCCAGACAAAGATTGCGCTGCTCCGCAATATCTCAAGTTCTCCGCGCGGCGCAGCCTTGATTTTGACGGCAAGCGTCCGGTAAGCCATCACGGACTCGCCGGCCAGCATTCCAAGGAGGATAATCACGGGAACGACCAGCAGTAGGGTGATCAACAGGCAGGTCAGCACGCTGGCCAGCCGGGGGCGTCGCGTCCAACGCGCGATGCGTTCGAACATTGGGTACAAAGCCGTGGCTACGATTGCCGCCCACGTCAGGGCGGCAAGGAACGGGCGCAGGATGTTCAGGAGGTAATAGAGAACGAGCAGGACAAAAATCACCAGGGCGATGCGGCTGACGACCCGTTGCATCATGGACAGGGATCTCCCGCCGGGCGGCGCTTGGAAGATTCGGCCGCAGGCGATGTCAACTTGGGGTTGCTAGAGAACATAAAAAGTGAGTGATCAGTGACAAGTGGCGAGTGACAAGTGATAAAACGAAGCGGCCAGCGATCCGCAGTCAGCCAGAACGACGAGGTACTGGCTGATATCTGAAAGCTGATTGCTAATGCCTGGCTGTTGACGGCTAATTGAGGAGAAATCGGTAGTGACGCAGTTTGCTGTAGCGGCGCTCTATGAGCGCCGGAAACCGTTGAGGATACAAGTTCGGCGCTCATAGAGCGCCGCTACAGCAAAGAAACTGAGGCACTACCACAAACCCCCTCACTTGACACTCGCCACTTGTCACTGTTCTTCTTACCCCAGCCTTTTCCGGGCCAACACTGCGGCGCCCAGCGCTCCGGCTTTATCCCCCAGCGCCCCGGGCAAAATTTTAATTCTCTTGGCATCCCGGCCGTGAAGGAAATATTCGTAGGCCTTTTGGCGGATGGGCGCCACAAAATCCTCGCCGAACCGCTCCGCGAGGCCGCCGCCGATGACCACGCGCTCCGGGTCCAACAGATTCACCATGTTGGCCACAAGAATGCCGAGATAGTGCTGGGCTCGCGTGAAGACTTCCGTCATCACCGCGTCCTTCTGCTCGATGGCGGCCTGGATTACGCTGCTGGTAATGCGATCCTTCCCTTTTTCCTTGAGAATCTTGGGGACTACGCTCTTCTGCCCGCTCTTGATGGCGTCAAGCACATCGCGCTCCATGGCCGTGCGGCTGGCCAGCGCTTCGGCGCAACCCCGGTGGCCGCAACTGCACACCGGACCATCGGCCAGGATCACCGTATGCCCAATCTCACCCGCGCCGCCACGGCTGCCGCCATAGAGTTCGCCCTGGATGACGATTCCCCCGCCGATTCCCGTCCCCACAAAAATGCCCACCAGCTCGCTCACTTTTTCGCCCGCGCCCAGCGCGTGTTCACCCACCACCCCCACATTCACGTCGTTGTCCACCAGGATGGGCACGCTCAATTGCTTCTTCAATTCATCGGCGAGTTCGACGTCTTTCCAGCCAAGATTCGGGGCTTCGAGGACGATGCCGCGCTTGGTGTCAATGGTGCCGGGAGCGCCAATACTGACGGCGAAAAGGTCCTTCACCTTAACCTCCGCCTCTTTCGCGGCCTCTTCCACCACGGAGGCAATCTCCTCAATAAGATTATTTGCTTTGGCCGTGGCTTTGGTCTTTCTTTTTACGGTAGCAAGAATTTTATATTTTTCGTCAACGACCAGGGCTTTGATGCTGGTTCCCCCCAGATCGATTCCCGCGATAGCTTGTGGCTTTTGACCCATGAAGACGCTCCTATAAGTAAAGACTCACGGACAGTGTATCTCACAAGATGATGAGCGGGAAGTGTGAACAACAGCCGGTAGTGATGCAGTTTGCTGTAGCGGCGCTCTATGAGCGCCAAACTTGTATCCTCAACGGTTTCCGGCGCTCATAGAGCGCCGCTACAGCAAAGAAACTGAGACACTACCCAACAGCCATAACCGCAGGCAGCCCGTCCATTCGCGCAATTTGGATACCGATGAGAGCCGCGGAAGCCATGAACCCGTAGCGGTCTGGTTAAGAACCGTTTATGGCGATCGCTCGATTTTCGAGCCGCCGGACGTAAAATGCACGTGTTCGAGTTTACCTAATAAAATTGAGCCGTTAAGGCAACGGTTGAAAGCAATATCAAGCTCTTTAGCAACAGCAAGCTGCGCCTGAATCTGGTGGGTCAGCATCTTGAGACGATCAAGATCGCGGTCATAAACCGGAACGAGTCTGTTGTATCCGTCAATATCTTGTTCAGCTTGAAAGAGCGTCTGCTGAGCTTCCAAATGTTGAAGGGTACTCTCCATCAATTCCGCTTGCCCTTCCATCTTTTCCAATGATTGGCCGGGCTTATAGCTTTGGACGGAAGTCTGCAACGCGGTTTGTAACGTTTGATAACCGGGCCAGAGCTGGCTGCCATGAAGCCATGCCGACACCCTGGGATCCTTCCCCAACGCCCCGGCTTGCGCGGCTTGAGCCTCAATATTCACTCCCTCGTAGATTCGATTGACGATATCCACGCTCAAGGCGAAGAGCATCGAGTTAAAATAGGCGCTCGCCAAGAATCCGTTTGGATCGGAAGTTCCCGGCTTAAATTCCTTGCCGATCGCCTGAGCGATGGGATAAAGCACAGCAGCATCGTACCGCGAGCGATCCAGGCCGTAGTCCGCTACCAGAGTTGAGCCGTCGTAGTGTGTGCCAAGACGAGGAGAGCGATCCGCGACGATGCTGGCCAATCGGTTGATTTGCAAACGAACCAAATCCCGAACACTTTCAGTTATCGCGGAAGGCGCCCTGGACGAGTGGAGCGAGGATGTGGACGATGCCGGATGGTTTGTGCGGTACCTACCCAGCCGGGACGCAGCCACCTCAATAAAACCGGCCCAGATCACGGCCAGAATCAACACCGGAATGGCCTGAGCCAGAGTCCAGGACGATGGCATCCGGGATGAGGCGGGGGCCGCGAACCGTGACTGCAACTGGTCTAAAAGCTCTTTCACTTCTGGGTCAGACTGGAAGCGAAGACTTTCCTGGAGGGCCCGAACGGCCTCATCGTAGTCGCCCCGCCCGTAGAAATCGTAACCCAGGCTTCGCAGGAGCGCCGAGTTGCCCCGGGCGGACTGCTTTCCTCCCCGGCTGTTTACCGCCAAGTCTCGCATCGTACGAAGCGGACCCCAGGGAATCCCCCACCAACCGGCAAACCCTGACAAGAAAGTCCACTTGGCGGATTCGACCACCCGGCAGGTTTCGCACCAGACTCCCTTGGTCGCGCGACTGCGCGTGAAAAAAAGGAAAGATAGGCTATAAAAGAACTGGGAAATCCGCAAAGTGCTGTCCTGCCTGCCGCAGTTTTGGCAATGGGTCCGCGGGAACGGTCCAGCGGCCGCATTCCAGGTGGATTGGGCGGCTGTCTGCAAAACCCCGTCCGGATCCAGATCTGCGTCGTATAGCCTGCGCTTGTCTTCATCCGATAGAACCGCGTAGGCTTCATTCAGCCTTGCAGTAATGTCCGAAGCCTTTGGGTCCGGGTTGAGGTCCGGGTGATATTGAGCAATGAGGCGCCGGTATGCCGCTTTGATTTCCTTTGCCGCCGCTGAGCGCGCGACTCCGAGAAGTGTGTAATGATCGGGCACTTTGGATTCTTACCTCTGGAGGACTGGAAGGGCACGGTTTTAACCGTGCCCTTCCGGTCCTCGAATAAAACTTGGCGAACAATCCAGGTTAGGGCAAGGTTTCAATCCTGCCGAAAGTGGACTCGCGACAATTATAATTCCCTGTCAATGACAATTGCTTTCTGTCTTCCCTTGAATTTGCGGTTGCGCTCAAGGACCGAGAAGATCCTGCCTGGCAGAGGCTCAGCAGTGCGAACGAAGTGCTTAACGGGCTCATGACGGAGAAACGGGAATTGACAGAGACAAAAGATGGAAAGATACCGGTCGAGGTGTTATGGGTTGAGCTGGAGCAGAGCCTTTTTATGAAAATCGAAAGTAAAAGGCCGGTCGGTAGCAGCGATCTACTCAAGTTCGAGAATTCTAAAGAAGGTCCACAAACGGTAAGCGTCTTCGAAATTCCAATTTATGATCGAAAGATTGGCGGGATGCCTGGCAGCGTGATCACCGCCAAAATGAGCTCGCATTTCAACATCGAATCAATCCAAAGGACCAGCCCTCATTTTGGCGGGAAGCTTCGTCAAAATATCAAGCGCCTTCTGGGCATCCTCATTGCTTGGGTCCAACTTTAGGGCGAGCCTGAGCTCCTTCTCACTATCTCCTACATCGCCGGTGCGAGCATATAAGAGGCCGAGATTCTTATGGAGAATGGGGAGCTGGCGGCATGATCCACACGCCCCCACTGCTTCTTTGAGCTGGGCAAAGGCAAGAGGCCAATCGTGCTCATTGGCCGCCTGAAGCGCGAAGTTATTGAGCGTTTGAACCCGGTCGCCGAGCTGTCTCGCCTTTTGAATATTCTGGAACCGTTCCAGATATTGTTTTCCTTGAGGATCACCCATCTTACGGAGGGTTCGCGCCAGGTTGTAGAGCGCCTCCGAGTTTTCAGGATTCGCTTCAACTGCCATCTTCCAGTGACGAATCGCCTCAGCCGTGTTCCCGGATTTCAGAAGATCCTGACCCAACATGTACTGCCCAACCGAATCACGGGGCTCGAGAGAAACAAGTTTTTGGAGGTACTCGGCAGATTTTGAGTAGTGATGGGACTGCCTCTCAATTAATGCCAAAAGGAAAAGAACAGACGGGCTGTTTGGGGAGAGCTGATAAGTTTTTGCGGCTTCTTGGCGCGCCTCGGCGTATTGGCCCATATCAAAAAGAACTCGGCTCTTGTTGTAGAGAGCTTCTGGAGATTGAGGTGAAAGCCGGACGGCTTCCGAAAACTGGTCAAGAGCGCCTTGAAGATCGTAACCATCCGCCAAAGCAATCCCCAGATTCACGTGGGCCTGCGCAGAGTTGGGCTCCAGACTCAGGACCTTTTTGAAAATAGCGGCGGCTTCCCGGCTCCGCCCCAACTTTCCCTCCGCCATGCCGAGCGCCGTATAGGCTGCAACGTAATCAGGAGACAACTCAATTGCCTTTCGAAACTGTTCTTCAGCATCGGCCAAATGGTTCAAGCTGGCCAAGGCGATACCCCAGTTGAAATATGCTTTCGCAAAATGAGGGTTGTCCTCAATGGCTTTCCGGTAATAGGCAATGGCCTTGGCGCTGTCTCCCTGCCGCGTATAAAGTGTCCCGAGGCCGTTCTCAGCTTCGGCATCTTTGGGATCAATTGCCAGCGCCGCCATGAACTCCTTCCCCGCTTCCGCATCGTGGACGCTGGTTAATTCAAGGAGACCCAACTGGTCATGCGCTTCGGCAAGATTTGAATCCAGGGAGATGGCTTTTCTAAGAGCATTCTCCTCTTCCTGCCGTTTTCCGAGCTTATCGAGGGCGAGCGAAAGGTTAAAATAAGTTCTGGGATTGCTGGGATCTAATTTCAACGCTTCCTCATAAGCCTGTGCGGCTCCCTGGGAGTCACCTTGGCCGAGCAGACTGTTAGCCTTGGCGCCCAGGACGGTAGCACGATCTTTTTGTTCCATCTCCTCCTTCGCTAACTGGAAAGCCTTAAGCTGTTGCTGAGACTCTTGAGAGGCCTTTTGCTTTCTATACAAGATGCTCAACTCGTACGGTGCCTGATCAGCCTTGGGGTCGAGCTTTTCAGCAGTCTCAAGTTCCCGGATTGCATCGTCATTACGATTTACACGGGCCAGCACAAAACCCAGGCTATAGTGCGCATCATAGCTTTCGGGCTTGAGCTCCACGGCGCGCTCGAGTTCGCTGATGGCTTCATCATATTTCCCCAGATTGCGCAGAGCCTGTCCCATCACTAGATGCCCGGCGAAATCGCCCGGCACGCGGCGAGTGTATTCCTTGAGTTGTTGAATGGCGCCGGCGTTGTCACTGACCTCAAGGAGAATTTTGCCCAGTGACAACCGCGCAACGTTATAGCCGGGGTCGAGACGCAGCGTTTCCTCAAATTCGGGCTTCGCTTCCCAGAACCTGAGATGGCGAGCATCCAGGGTGGCAAGGTTGTAATGGGCTTCTGCGGAATCTGGAAACATGGCGACTAATTTCTTAAGAGCCGCAAGCGCCTTGGCCGTGTTCTCTTCATTTCCACCCCACTGATCGTAAGCCGCCCCTTCCGAGAGCAGGAGCTGGAACACCATATCTTTCGGCGGATTGCCAGCCAGGGCTTGCTTCAAATAGTAAATCTCCGCGGGGTATTTCTGCTGCTCATGAAGAACCGAAACCAGGTTGGAGGCGGCATAAACGAACTGGGGGTTAATCTTGAGAGCGGTCTTGAACTCAGCGGCGGCGTCATCCAACTTGCCTTGACGTTGCAGGACGGATCCAAGTGCGTTGTGAGCTGCTGCGAAATCAGGTTTGGTTCGAATCGCAGCCTGCAGTTGGCGCGCAGCTTCATCAGTTTGACCCTGCTTCAATAGCGCCAGCGCAAGGTTATAGCGAGTCTGCCAAGAGGAAGAATCCAATCGCAGGGCCTGCTTGAAAGAGTCGATGCCGCACTCCATTTGACCGTGATTTGCAAACGTCGCTCCCAGAGCGTTGTAGCCCGGGCCCGAGGGATTCTGCTTCACGATCTCAATGAGCTTGGCAGTGTCATTCCAACGCTTGCCGGTTGCCTGGCACGCCGCTGTCATCCTGACTGCGGGAGTAGATGTACTCTTGTGAGCATCTGAACCTGGAGGCTTTGCGGCCGCAAATGCGGCTCCGGAGGACAGCCAGACCAACAAAAACAATTTGGCTGCTTCACATGCTAATGGGCTTCGACTCTTGTTTGGGATTTTCAACAGAGCCGCCTTGTGAATGTGACGCATCCAACTTGCTTCCGAAGCTCTGCCCGAAGGCAAAGGAGATGATGGACCCGCTTGCTCTCCATGGCGCGCCATCCCTGCCTGACATTCCGCATCGGAGTGCGCCACCGCAGCAAACCTGTCTCCCACTTCTCTTAATGGAAATTATAGAACCAATTCAAGAGTTGAGCGAGTTTCTCTGATTGGGAGGATGGGATGCGGAGAGCTGCACAGAAAACAGACATCACGAATTTCATTACAGAGTGCATGACGGTACCAGCGGACCACGCTGCGCTGGTACCGTCGACTCATCACTAGGCGTTGCCGGACTGGAGGTACAAATCTGTATCTGAAGCCTCCGTCATCACCAATATAATTTCAGCGCAAACTGGACTTCCCTTGCGGTTTGCGCCGTACCGAGGACCTTCCCGAAATTTGGATCGCCAATCGTCGAGTCCGGAATGTTTAGGGCCTGCCAGTTGAATGCATTGAAGGCATCGACCCGGAACTCCAGTCTCTTGGTTTCCGTGAAAGGAAATTCTCTGAAAAGGGAAAGGTCAAAATTTGATACTGCCGGGGATCGAAGGTTGTTGCGCCCCTCAGTGCCGTAGGTGCCGGGTGCAGGATCCACGAACGATGCAGGGTTCAAGAACTGATTCGCATTGGGATTGGGCATGAATGGATTGCCAACAATGTTGCCGCGCTCGACGACGCCACCTGTGTTTTGGATGTCCCCTCCAGATGCGTTAACATTGTAGGGAACACCAGACCTGAGCGTACCGATTCCATTCAGCACCCAATTCCCCGCAACGGCGTTCACGAACTTGTTGCTACTTTGGAACCTCTGTCCAGTCCCGAACGGGAGATTGTAAACCCAGCTTGTGGTTAGCAATTGGGGCAGATCATAACCTGCAACACTCCAGTCCAGGCTCGTGTTGTAAGGGTTCTGGACGCTACAGCCTTCGGACCCGAAGAAGCCATCACAACCCTCGTTCATCGTCTTGGAGTAAGTGTAAGCCAATATGAACGTCAAGCCTTTGCTGGTGGTTTTCCGCATGGAGAATTGAAAAGCATTGTAGTCAGCCTGACCGATGCTCTTGTCAAAGAAGGTGGGTGTGATATAGGGAAAGGGTTGCAGGCTGACGGGATTCAGAGATCCTGGTTTTGTCGCCACATTTCGATAGGCCCCAGAATCCAGCCGGCTGTCCCGCGATCCGACGTAATCCGCCTCCATGACCATATTGTTACCGAATTGCTGCTGTACCCCGAAGTTCCATTGCACTGAGTACGCATCTTGGTAATAAGGGTCAAGCATCCAGTTCACTTGGTTGAAGGGAGTTGGAGCAGGCAGGATAGCCTTGCCGTTCCCTAAGCCTAGAGGATCAGCGGCGGTCACCGTGGGAGTCGGATTCTGAGCTGTGGGCAGGTTCAGGTTATTCGCCAGCAGGAATGTGACGTCGGGCCATGTTCCTTGATAGTTCGTCGCGAGCTGTTGAACAGCGGCCCAGTTGTCATAGAACCTGCCTATTCCCGCACGAAGGACGGTGTTAGATTTTACGCGATAGGCCAATCCGAGGCGAGGTTGCCAATTGTCGTACGTGTTGTGAATAATCGACCGGTTGCTATTCGGGGTGACGATGACGTGGGCTGGAAGCTTCCCCCCGGGAAGGCAAGGGGCGCCCTGCGTTGACGAGCAGGCGGGCGGGAGGGCTGTCAATATATATTGACCGGTGTCCAGGTTTGTATCTCCGGCGTAAAGATTGTGGTCTGCGGCACTGCCGTAAATAGGCCAAAGCGTCACGTCATAACGCAAGCCCATGTTTACCATGAGTCTGCTCGACGCCTTCCACTGATCCTGGAAATAGCCCCCGTCAACCCAGCCACCGTGGGTCGAGATAAACACGTTGCGGCGGTTGGTATTGTTGGGAACTCCCAACAGAAACGAAGCCAGAGAGCTACCCGTGTTACTGGGGTTCTCCGGATTAGCCGTGTTGATGGCAGAATAGCATTGGTTGACGAAGAGGATGGGCTGGGTATTGTTATTGGTACTGAAATCAGCGCCCATTTGGAACGTGTGGTGGCCGTGGACGATGGTAAGATCACCGGCGGTCTCATCAACGTCGGCGATGTGGTTGCCTTGCACGGTACCGCCGGGCATCCCGGTAAATCCTGTAATTCCAACGCCGACATTCTGCGAAAGCCCGTTCACAAAACCGGAAGCGTAAAGAGGAGAAAAACCGCCTTGTACCCATTCGTTTGCAGGAACAGTCGTGAACTCATTCGTGACGTTGGCTTGCGCACTGGTCCTCCCAAAGCGGAAAGTGGCCACCTTGGTGCCACCCCCAAAGGCATGGGTGATTGCCCCTGCTGCCTGGTAACCGTGGATAAAACTGGCGCTTTCGACCCCCGGAATTCCTGTGGCGCTCGTGTCCGGCTGAGTAAAGCCGGTATAGCGCACCCACCCCGTGGTCGAATCGTTAAATTGATGGTCGAACCGGGCAGTGGCCGTGTCCTGGCGGACCCTATTCGGAGTTGTATCGATGAAGTTAATCGAGGGATTGCCGGTTATTTGGGGCTTTGGATAGTATGCCTGAGCGTACTTCACCAAATTCTGATTAATCAGATTCGCGGGGATCTGATTATTCGGGAAGGGATCGCTTATAAATTGGCCGGGTTTGCTCGGATCTGGCCTGGTTGAGAATGGATTGTAAATCTGTTGCGGAACGGAGCTAAGATCACCAGCGAGCTGCGCAGGGGTAGGCACCAAATCCAGAGCCTCGGCGGCCGTGACGGAACGAAAGCCTTCGTAACCAATGAAGAAGAAACTCTTGGCGTCGCCGTGGCGCAGCCACTTCGGCAGCAGCGGCCCACCGAAAACCGCACCAAACTGATTTTGCTTATAAGGCGTAGTGTTGGCAACGAACGTATTTCTAGTGTCAAAAGCGTTGTTTCGCAAGAACTCCCAAGCGTCGCCATGGTACTCGCTGGTCCCGCCCTTCGTTGCCACGTTTACGATTCCACCCAAGGAGCCCCCATAAGCCGCAATGTCGTTGTGGGACTGCACCTTGAATTCCTGGATCTGGTCAAGGATCGGCGCCACCGCATAGTTTCCCACAAAGCCGTAGTCGTTGAAGCCGTCCACCAGAAACATGTTGCTACGGTTGCCTTGCCCGTTAACGGATGGAAAGGCGAAGGTCCCAATTGCGCTTCCGGTAAATCCACTGCCCCCGCAGGAATTCTGAGCCGTGCTAATGGGGGACACGCCCGGCGTTAGATCAAGCAGTTGTGTGAAGTTTCTGCCATTCAGTGGGAGATCATTTACCTCCGACTGGTTGATGGCCGTTCCTAACTCCGCCGTTGAAGCTTCCAGGTGAGTCGCCGTGGCCGTCACTGTCACTTGCTGATTCGCAGAGCCAACAGAAAGAGTAATGTTGTGGGTTGACGTCTGGTTTACATAGAGCGGGAATGCTTTCTCATTCGAGGTAGAAAATCCCCGTTTGCTGACGCGAAGCGTATACGTACCGGGAATGACCTGAGGAAAAACATACTCACCAGTCTGGTTGGTTACAGCAATCCTTTCTGCGCCCGTCTCGGTATTCCGTAGGACAACGGTTGCAGCGGGGATTACCGCCCCGGACGAATCTGAGATGGTTCCGTTGATGGCCCCGGTCGCGCCCTGACCAAAGGAATGCCGCGGAAAGCTTATCACTGCAAATCCAGCCAGAAACACCATCGCCATGATTGCACTGATGCCCAGTACCCTCAATGATCGTGCAATAGCACGCTTAAGCTCCCGGAATCTCACGACCGCCTCCTCTGCGCCCAGTCACGCACATTTTGAAGTAACACTTACAGTTCGAGATAAATTGCCTAAAGCGGCTAGAAATTACGTGGTCATAATGGTCCAACCACTAGATAAACGGATCCGATTGCTAGCCTGCCCAACGGCTGAAATTGCTAGCTATCATCAAATTCAATGATGCATAAGTCATTTATAAATAATGTTTTATGGCTCATCCCTTCCCCGTAAGACATTAATGGAAGCTTTGAAAGACCCCTGTATGTCCTTTTCAATTTGTCCAACCAATGCCGCTCATGCTATGCATATGATCCATCTTTGTCAAGAACTTTTTAAAAAATTATTGGGTTCGATTTCACCGAAGTTAGCTTTGTTGTTTGACCCAATCCGGGTAAAGAATGGCAAGCGCCGGTCCCGAAGAGAGCAGAATACAGGCTGCCAGAGGATGATTCTCGCTAACCTCATATTGGTCCAACCTCTTGCGGGGACTGGCGGAACCAAGTTGTGCCAGCGGAGCCGAAGAGGAACAACCGCGTTCGATCATGTTGGACAGGGGCGCTCGATCTGGCTCCGGCTACGCTGGGTTAAGGGTATTCCAGGTTAGAAGTGGAAACAGAAAGCAGAATAGGCTTGACCGCGGCAAACGGATCGTATACTATATGGTAAATATACTTTTCGCAATCGAACTGGAAATGAGGCCGCAAATGACTCATGCCATGCTCATTATTATCCGCCGCAATCTTAAGAATCCGTCATTCCGGCGCAGGCGGGAATCTAACAGGAGGGTCTGAAAGGCAGGGGTGAAGCTGCTCTCAATGAAAAAAGATTGTTGAGGGGGGCAAACCCAAACTCGATAGAAAACAAAGGATGACTCGAGGACCAAACCCATCCAAAGCCATTGAAATCGAATAACTCCTGTATTATAAGCAAGATACCTCGATGTCAGAGAAAAAGTCATACATCTTGTTTAGAATCAAATAGTTAGGATGATCGTAAGACGCTGGTTAGCTTTCCATTGGTGAATTGGAAGAAGAAGAAGAAGAGCGGTGCTTCAAGCTGGTACCGCGGGCGCTGTTCGACGCATCATAAGCAACGTCAAAAAGGCTGGCCATGTGGCCGACTGAAAACACAAGATGACAAAAACTGTCCACCAGTGCGAAACGGCCCAATCGGCGAGTCAGGAAGGCTCCCGGCTACCTACGGCAGCAGGCGAAAACGGAATGGCGCAAAAGATGTTAAAAATGACAAAACGAACCGGAGAAGTTATTGAAAATAAAGGATCGTCTCCGGTTTGTTTTGCGAAAGGAAGGGGAAACGCCATGAAACCGGAAGAGCCGATGCCTTTTTCACTCAAAAAAGTGGCCTGCCAGGTCATTAACCTTAAAGTCGTCTTTCATAACCCGATCAAGCAGGCGTCGCTCGCGGGCTCGAACCGATTCAGCCGCCTTCAGAAGATCATTCAGCGCCAGCTTTGGAATGGAGGTCAAGCCGTTTTCATCGCCATGAAGCACCTCTCCGGGCAAAATTGGCAACCCCATAATCTGGACAGGAATGTTTACGCGGACGATTCTGAAGTTTGCATGGCTAGCTACAGTTCCGCGGGCAAAGCACTGGAAGTTCAGCTTGCGAAGGTCGGCGACATCCCTCACCGTACCATCTGTGACCAGTCCCACTGCCCCGGCCCGCTGAAAAATTGTCGCCATGACTTCACCACAGTGTGCGCAGTATTCCGGCCGGGGACCAATTTCCTGGAAGACGACGATTGCGGGTTTAGGGGTTTTAGCAACAGCCCGGAACAGCTCGACAAATTCGGCCTCGCGCTTTTCGTTGGACTGCGTGATCGTTTCGACATGCGCCGTAACGGCTATGCCACACCGCCGTCCCAACTCAGGAAACTGGCAGCGAATCTGCGAGGGAGTGAAACCTTCGTGCTGGGGACGGAGTTTTAGAATCTCGATGGCATTCGAGATCGTTGGAGTGTCTATCTTCAGAAGCTCATCCAAAAGCGGGCTAGAAAGCTCATGGGTCATTTCATTTCTCCTCGACGATGCGTCATATCTCAATCTCAGGGCAGCTTGTTGCATCCGTTGGGCGTCGCTCCGAAGGCGAAATAGGCCGGACCGGGCTTGGTCGCCTTACCGCCGCTCTGGGCCTCTCGTCAAAGGCTTGACGAGCATTGAAAGCCGGGCAGCCGGAGCCAGCAAGTCTGGCGACGCCGCCCTGGTCTAAGCGGGCTTTGAAGACCTCCTGCCCTGCGGCAGGGCATGGAGATATCTCCCATCAATGAAAAACCAAAACGGCTCTCTCTGCAACAGAATTCGCCCGATGAAGCGCAACACCGGGACTAATGCAAAATTTGGGATCGTTGCCCTTGGGGTGTTTCAGACGCGGTTGGCAATTCCAAGCAAGGCTGAGGCCAAAATCAAAATGCACATAGCGGCTCCCATCCATTTCCTGGCTCCGGAACTGGTCCCTTTCCATTCTCCGGTCGCAAACCCCGTGGCCGTGGAAGCAATGATCAGCACGGCCATAAAGAGCGGCCAACCGATGACTGCTCCGAGGTCCCCCATGGCAGCGGCTCCCCGCCCATAGAAGAGCAGGCCGATGAACCAGACGGCGGCCATGCCTAATCCCACGAACCAGCCGGGCCAAGACCGAGCAATTGAAAAAGCGCTCCAGGTCTGGTTATGCGTAAGCAGATATCCGGTGTAAACGAGGTTGGGAATAAAGCCACCGGCCAGCGTGATCAACCAAACCACATTCAATCCGCTGGAGGGCGAAGCTCCCAGATGGATTGCAGCATTGGAGATCGGCTGGCTGAAGGCGAAGGCGAAATTCATCATGGCCGAGAAGATGCCGCTGAAAATGCAGATCGTCAACCCGGAAGAGAAGGCGCCTTGTTGTGCCGGCTTCTGCGACCCGGCTTGATCCCGCTCCCGCCTTTTCCCGGCCCAGCCGGCCACTGTAACCCCGATCAACAGAGTGGCGACGGCAAGAATCACCATCAGCCCCTTCTTCTCAAAGGCAACCTGGGGCGTATTGATGATCATGGGGACAAAAGTGCCCACGGCGGCGTCAATCCCGATGAGCACGGAAACGCCCAGGGCCATCCCCATCCGAGCAACGCCCAGCCCGGAGAGCACCGATCCAACGCCCCAGCCGACGCCATAGAGCAGCACATGGCCAATTGCGGAACCGGGCGCCGCCGCCAAAATCTGCGCTAGACGCGGAACGGTGATTAACGCCAATGCCAGCGGCATCGCTACCAGAGCAAACACAGCGTAAACCAGCCAGATGTTTTCCCACTTCCATAGCTCGGCGAGCTTGAGGCCGGCAAAATAAATGCCAGTCGCAATACCCGCCAAAACCACCAACAGAAATCCAAGCTGTGCGCCCATGTGAGGTATCTCCCTAGAGAGGATTGTTATCGAACTCCCTTTGAAGGTTTGTCAAACGTTACATGAAGCCATTCGACTCAAGACTGCGTACGAGGGGTGAGAGAAGAGGCGTCCGGGCTCTTCGTCCCTCGAAAGTTCCCACGAACTACCATTCGACAATAGCCTTGCGAAACTCATCCTGCCCGCTTAGCCACTGTGGGAGCTGATCTGCCACGCGCGTATACGGAACACGGTGTGTAATCCACCGACGCACGTCAATCACTCCGTTCTCGATCAATCTCAGGATGCGATGGAACTCAAGGGCGGTGGAGTTCCGGCTGCTATAGAGGGTTATTTCGTGGCTATGAAAAAAAGGATCGTCGAAGGTGATCTGTCCTGTGATAAGGCCCACGTAAATCAATTTCCCTCCGTGCGCCACGTAATGAAATGCTTTGGACATGGATTGGAGATTCCCCGTGCAATCGAAGACCACGGTAGGCAAATCGCCCTGGTGGAGGTCCCGAAGGCGCTCTTCCGGCTCGCTGCTTGCGTCCAGGCAATGCGTTGCGCCAATCATCTTCCGGCAATAGGCCAGTCTCTTCTCATTGACATCCATCACAGAGTATTCCAAGCCTCCCAACCTTAGGAATTCCATGACGGCCAGCCCAATAGGCCCAGCCCCGGCTACCAATACCGTATCATCGGCCTGCAGCTCCGCACGCTCCACGGCGTGCATGCCGATTCCCAGCATCTCCGTCAACGCCAATTGGTCGAATGACAATTCTTCCGAGGAATGCAACTTTTGAATGGGAACCGAGAGCAGTTCCCTCATGCCTCCATCCAAATGAACTCCCAGAACTTGCAATTCGGTGCAGCAATTGGGTTTGCCGCGGCGGCAGGCGATGCAATGTCCACAGTTCAGGTAAGGCTCCAGCGCGCACCGGTCGCTGACCTTCAATCCTTTTTCGTTCTCGCCAACCTCCACCACTTCCACCCCCAACTCATGGCCCAGAATTCGGGGGTAAGTGAAGAACGGCTGGTCGCCGCGAAATGCGTGGAGATCCGTCCCGCAAATGCCCACACTGTGAACCTTCACCACGGCCTCGTTTTGTTTTCGGCCAGCCACGCCAGCCACTTCCCGCACTTCAAGCCGCCCGGGTCTTTCCAACACGACAGCCTTCATGTGACCCTCCCGAACTCAACCCGTGATAGAACTCGATGTGGTTACCGTTTGATCTGCCGCAAGGCCCAAATCCGCAGCGGCAACACGATTTCCCTCCGGAAACCGTTGCCCCATTGGTCCGATTTCAGACTTGATTTCGCGGAAGGTAATCCCGGCCCAGGGTTGCGTCCCTCTGTTCTCGATCTTAGGGCGCAGTTCTAACCCTTCAGGGCGCGGTTGGAGTCAAGACGATCCTTTCCGCATGGGTCGATTCCTGCCGGAGCCAGACTACAAGATCAGACCCTTCCAATCGGTCCTCGTGGCCCCACTGGAAGTCCGCACCCCTGGTGACGGACTGTCCGTTGATCTTCAAGGCAACTCCCCGATCACCCCAATCCTTGACGACGAAAGCCGGGTTAAAGACGGGTGAACTGTCACTGGCTTCCAATTCAAGGCTCGCACCGGAACGGTTCCCCGCATTCCTGCGCGCAAGTACGAAAGCCCGTTGTCGCGTGCTATAACCTGCGGCAATAAAACCCGTTCCCAGCATCCGCAACGGCGGCGGACTCAACCAAGATCGTGCCATGACGATGAGATCGCTCATCGGAAGTTTGGTCAATCCAAAAAGGAATAACATGCGTTGGGTGGGGCCGGGACCTTTGACCGCAGTGCGGAATGGATCCGGAGACATAATGGCCGCGCTTGCGAATTGGTCTGGAAATAAAGCGAAGCGGCCGTCGGAAGGAATCTGATTGACCGGCCAGTGATTCCACGTCGGGAAAGGAGAGTAGAGAGACCGCAACTCGGGCGCCCATCCGTACGGTCCAACAACTGTACCAGGGTTATAAATGTAAAAAGGCTTATAAGCCGATTTCAGATTGATCAGAGCCACATTCGCATTGGCAGGTTGAGGAAAGGGGAATGGTGGCAAGCCATTGCTCCAGGAATAGGTGTGGCGCTCACCGGCCATATTCGCCACGCTGACAGCGTCGAGAAAGATAAAGTCTTCGGCCTTGGTCCCAGGCGGCAGTAAGAGCGTGGGCTCAGTAAAACTGTAGTGTGGGGCAGTCCCATGCACCGTTCCATATCGTACGGACACTCCATCCGGGTAGATGTAAAAATATTCATCCGCCCAGTCGCCCCAGCCACTCAAAGGGTCAACATGCGAAAAATTACCTAAAACGTCTACTAAGCCGTATCTCCAATGGAGTACAACTCTTGCCTTGCTGCTTTCCAAAATGTTGATGGACTGGTGCACACAATGCTTGTCATTCATGTGCTCGGCGGTGCCATTTTTGGTGCTGCTTTCAAAGCTCTGATCTCCGATCCACGTCCCGTTTTCAGTAACCAGATTTTCTTCAAAGTTTGTGCCTCGCCAAAAGGCGTAATGAAATGGCAATCCTTTGAAGCGAACTACCACATCGGAGTCAGGACCGCTGCGCCATAATGCGTCCCATTCCGGATACAACTTGAGTTTGCAATAAACGGCTGCGAATTGATCCGGACCCGCAGGGATCACCGGCCAATGGCGAGCGGTGAGAGGCGGCGCAGGAAGAGACACAGAAGCGGACGCCTGCCGTATTTCTCCAAACGTCAAAGTGCGGTCATAGATTCTGAGGTCATCGATGATCCCATCAAAAGAATACGAGGCGGGAAAGCTCGCGTAAGGGCGAACTAAGCTTGTGGGAGGTAAATTCCTGAAGTTTCTCCCGATCAAGAGGCCAGTATCCTTGGTTGGGGTCATCCTACCCCTCACGGGAAGCTGGCCGGCGAGTTTTCCATCCACAAAGAGCTTGATTCCCGCTTCGGCATCATAAGTGCCGGCAACGTGTACCCACTTTATCAGAGGCAGCCGAAGCGAAGAAACGATCTCCTCCCAATTTCCCCAAACCTCAAGCCCCAGGCCAAGCCGGCCTTCGGAATCGATCCCAAAGTAATACCCGGAGTTTTGCTTATCCTCCTGGTCAACGATCGCAACCCAATTCCACGGGTACGATTGGATTGCAATCCACGCTTCAATCGTGAAATTTCCACTCAGATGCGGAACGTCTTTGGGTTGCCGGGTTACCGCCGTGGTGAAACCATCGAACTTCAGCGCCGTCCTCGATACACCGCGCACCCACTGAAAGTTGTTCAGGATCCGATCCTGGTTCCCACTGGCACTGTCCGCCAGGATTCGCCCGGACCCTTCATCGAACTTCCACCAGGCGACCAACCCTTTATTTTGCGCAAAGGCAGCCTGCGAGATCATCATCAAGACAACCATCCGGCCAACGCTGCAATGCCAGCGATCCCATCGATTCATGTTCCCTACGCCTTTTCGCGATAAATAGCGCCGGACGATACTGTGACGATTGGGGCCTTTAATGGTTTCGAGAGCCAGCCAGTGTGATTCGAACCGGATTCGTGGACTCTCTCCGCAACCAGACGACAAGGTCAGTGCTCCTGAGTCCCTGGACAAAACCGTGACGGCAGTCTCCGCTCCAAGCAACAGACTTGCCATTAATCCGCAGATCGACGTCCGTCCCTTGCCAGTTTTCCACAACGATGGCTGGATCAAAGACCGGTGAACTGCTGTTGGCCTGGAGAGTGATATTTAATTTTGAGGACGGTCCACCGCCTTGATGTTCGATGACGAACGCCCGCTGGGTTGGATCATACCCTTTGCTCACATAACCAAGCCCTGAAATTTCCATCTCGGGGGGCGACAGCCAGGACTTGGCAAGTGGGAGCAATTCAGCTCCAGGGTCTGGAGTGAGTCCATCCATCAGAATCTTTGTTTCCCGATGCTGGGTCTTTGAATAATCATCCCAATAGACGTGCGAAAGGGAGGAGTGCGAGGCCCGGTCATCCGCCAGGCAGGGCCTTCCACTAGACGCGATCTGGGCCACCGGCCAATGGTTCCAACATTCAAAGCTGAAGTAAGTCTTTTCTCCGTTGTAAATATTGAACCAACTGTGGGCTGGAGAAACTATTTGAAACGGCTTCCAGGTGGATTTGAGATTAATGATCTGGATGTTGGGATGCTCAGGCTTGTCGGGCTTTTTGGGACCGAGAGGTTTCGAGAATATCCACGGCGGCTTGGGGCGCCAAGAATAGGTCGCGGTTTGGCCTTGCATGTTTTCCAGAGTCAGGGCATCCCAATTAATGTTGTCTTCGGGCCGCGTACCTGGCTGGTTGATGACGATTGTTTCTTGCCACTCGTGCGCCTTATCCACCCTTGTGCTCCACAAAACCTGCTTGCGGATGGCAACGCCGTCCGGATAAACCGTCCAGTACTCATCCGCCCAGTCAAACCAGCCTGTTGCCGGATCGGTCCATGCTCCCTCATCGTGTTCCACCTCAGACAGGGCATATCGCCAATGCACCACGGCTCTTGCCGGATTGCTTTCCATGATGCTGACGTGCGAATAATGCTCCTGCTTGTCAGACATCGGCTCGCAGTCGCCGCCGCCGGGACAACCGGCTCCCCATGTCTCCAGGAACTCATCGGTATACCACTTGCCGTTCTCGGTGACCCATGCGGGAACGTAATTGGTCCCTTGCCAGAACACCAGCCGGATCGGCGACTGATCAAACCTCACCACAACATCCGAGTCTGGACCGATCCGCCGCAAGCGGTCCCAAGTATCCTGATATTTCAGAGTGGAATAGTAGGCTCCGAACTTCCCTGCCCCCGGCGGCCCCGACGGCAGTTTTGGCCACGGCAGGACGTCCCCTTCGGGCGGGTTGACGGATGCATAATTCTGTTCCACTTCCTCGGCGCTCAGAGCGCGGTCATAAATCGCCAAATCATCCAGTATCCCGTCCAATGAGTACCACACCGGTTGTTTGGGATGAATGGCATTTGCAGGAACGGGCATGAGGGGCTGGCGAATTCGCCCAATCAGCAAATCAACTTTATTGCCTGCCGTTGTGATGGACCCACGGACGGGTAACCGGCCGGCCTCTTTGCCATCGATATAGAGCGCGAGGCCCTGCTCCTGATCATACGTCCCCGCAATATGCACCCACCTTTTCAGAGGAAGTTTTTGGCTCGATGTTAACGCTTCCCACGCTCCGCCTGCCGCCACCTGCAGGCCAACGTGCCCATAGGCATCGATCCCGAAAAAATACCCCGCCTGCCCGGAAACTTCATCGTCCACCACCGGCGCCCAGTTCCACGGATAGGTATTCAGCGCCACCCAAGCATTCACCGTCAACCCCGCAGTAGGATTCGGGGCGTCGGCTGCCTTGCAAATGACTCCTGTGGTGTAACCGTCAAAGCGCAGACCACTCCCAGAAACTCCGGGCACATACTTGTAAAACCCTTCAACGGCGTCGTTCTTTCCAGTGATGCCCTCCCGGGTTAGCGGTTCCGCCTGCGGTTCAAACGACCATCTGGCTACCGGGGGTTTAGTTTGGGCAAGGGAAACAGCCGGGAACATGGCCCAGTTCATGGCCACGCACAGTCCAACTAATACCAACCTGCGCTTATGATGCCTCATAACTCCTGCTACTCCTCATAAGTTATTTGCAGAATGCTTGATTGCCGTGCCGTAAGGTTCGAGGTTTCCTCTGCCGCGCTAACTTCTGGCAACACGCTTTATCCCTGGCTAACACTAGATTACGATAGCGCCCGATGCAATGGTTCAGCCAATCAGGAACGCTATCTTAAGTGGTTGGCTAGCTATTGTCAAGCCCTCATCACTAGAGCCGGGGGCCACCTGGTAGGTTGGGCAGCAAGACCGGTGGTTTTTGCGGCACGATCACAGGAAGGCTCCGTTTTGCTGCCAAAAGACTGAATGGTAACGCCCTGGTTGATGATGCTCTCATCAAAAACCTGGATCACTGCCCACCGGTCTCTATTCTTTGGTGGATTTCGCAAAACAATTGGCTATGGCTGGTATAGAAAAACTCTTGACATTGTTCCAAGTGTTATGAATAATCAGCGGCGCTTCAATCAAATGGTTGAACCAACTCATGTCACCGAGAAGGAGGGTCGCAATATGTCTAGAAGCAACAGCAGCCTCATAATGATCTTCCGCCCGGCGCTCGTCGCAGCAATAATAGCATTGGTGGTTGGACTCATTTCCTCCCCTAGGCTGTCGACGGCCCAAATTTCCAACGCCTCCGCTTCCCTAAACGGAACTGTTACCGACACAACGGGCGCAGTCGTTCCTAAAGCGGCTGTGACCCTGACCAATGTGCTGACGGGCATCAGTCAAACGTTGCCAACCAACGATGCTGGGCGTTATGTCTTTTTGGACATCCCTCCGGGAAGCTACAGCCTGCGGGTGAGTAAAGAAGGATTTGCTACGACGAGACAAAGTCAATTCGCGCTAGTAGTGAATCAGACAGCGACCTTCGACTTTGTGCTTTCCATTGGTTCAACCACGCAGACGGTCAATGTAGAGAGTGCTGGAGTTCACGTTGAGAATTCTACCGCAGAATTAGGGAGTGTCATTCAGTCTCAGGAGGTCAACGATCTGCCGCTCAACGGCAGAAATTTTACCGAACTACTTACTTTATCACCGGGCGTTAGCCCCATTAGTTCGGATCAGAATAGCAGCGGTTGGCCGGCGCAGCCGATCGGTTCTTTTACGTTTCCTTCAGTAAATGGTCAGACCAATCGAAGCAACATGTTTCTGCTCGATGGAATCAATAATAACGCCTCCTTTACGAGCACTTACGCGGTGCAGCCGATTCTTGATGATGTTCAAGAATTCAAAGTTCAATCACACAACGATGAGGCCCAATTTGGCGGAGTATTGGGAGGAATTATCAATGTTGTGACCAAGGCCGGGACGAACCAATTTCATGGAGACGCCTGGGAATTTTTGAGGAATGATGCCCTTGACACGAGAAACTTTTTCTTTGCGAGCCGGGTGCCACTCAAGCAGAACCAATTTGGCGGAACCATAGGCGGGCCGGTTATCTTGCCTGGCCACAATGGGCGCGACAAGACGTTTTTCTTTGCATCATACGAGGGTTTTCGGAACCATACCGCCGCGCAGCGCCTTTACGTTGTCCCGACACCTGCAGAACTCAATGGGGACCTTAGCACTGTCGGATCACCAATTTATAACCCCTTCAGCACGCGGCCCGATCCCAGCAACCCCGGGCAGTTTATCCGCGATCCTTTCCCAAATAATCAGATTCCCGCGCAATTCCTTAACCAGGGGATGGTGCATTATGCAAAGACACTTTTCCCGGCTCCTGTGAATACAGGGTTTGCAGGATTTAATGGGATCGACAATACTCCCTCGATTATCCGCCAAGACGAGGCCTCATTACGATTTGACGGGAATCTCGGGGGGAGAGACCGTCTCTACGTGCGTTATACAGGTGTGAGCCAGCCGAGTTCTGGTTCCGGGGGATTCGCCGGTTTGTCGAGCAATGTTTATTTTCACAGCTACAACTTGGCAGCTAATTGGACTCACACGTTCGGCGGAAGTGCAGTGTTACAAGTGACATTTGGAAGGAACTCGATGCAGTATAACGCACTGAACAGGTTCAAGAGCGTTAGTGCGGCGCAGCTAGACCAGCAGGTTGGATTTAATTCAGATTTTGTCAGCAATTTCATCTTCCCTGGCCTGACGTTGATTCCCCAGATGTCGATTCCGGGCTACCTAGGCGGAGGGGAATTCATTAATGACCTCCATGCCTCGGATGTGTACGAATATAAGGCGGATTTCTCTAAAGTTCACGGAAGACATACTCTACAGATGGGGGCAGACCTAGCAACCAACCGTTTCCAAAACCCCGTGGTTTGTCTTTGCTCAACGACATTTTGTTCCTTTCAAACGTCAAACCTGGAAACATCGGTCGGGGGAAATGCGTTAGCTTCCTTCCTGCTGGGCCTTCCTTCCAGTTCTTTTAGAGGGAATGAAAACATCGTCGATAGTGCTGGTTGGGTCGACGGCTTTTACTTTCAGGATCAATGGCATCCCGCCAGCAGACTAACTCTGAACCTTGGATTGCGCTATGACCTGAATCCGGCGCATTCTCAGAGGCGGGACGGCGTCTCGGTCGCGGATTGACTGGGTGTTTTGTAATTCGA
>Ga0207416_1001231_pt1 | contig 35830 bp, 35 predicted proteins | sample PaiPotPPM11metaG_FD_184107 | JGI IMG/M metagenome (GOLD analysis project Ga0207416, IMG submission 184107) | Iron sulfur acid spring bacterial and archeal communities from Banff, Canada, to study Microbial Dark Matter (Phase II) - Paint Pots PPM... ...
AGCGGCATTGTAGAGATTTTTGGAAGCGAAGGCGGCACGGTCGATCAACTCGAATCGGGCATCGGTTTGGCTGATCGTATGCTTCTCAACGAGCTGCATCATCTTCTCCTTTCTCTAGTTCTACACGTTTCTTTCTTAAAATATGCTCACGAACGGCATGGACGACTTCACTATTGATGGAACGGTCTTCCATCTTGGCGAGCTTTTTTAGCTCTTCTGCAAGATCGGATGGGAAACGAATTGTAATTCGGATCTCCTGTTCTTTTTTCATGGTGATATTATGACACTAAAATATCGCCATGTCAAGAGTCAGAAAAGGAAGAATCCCCGTCTCTTTAGAGCGGGGAGTGTCAGAGAACAATGCCTGAAATTCTATTATCAAGTCTTGGAGCAGGATTAGAATGTATGCTATCTGCTTAACAAGCTGACAGATGCACTAACCGCACTCTTGTCTTGTTTGTTCAGGGCCTCATCTGCCGCAGCCAGTATACGCACCACGGCTAAACCAACTTCGCCGTGAGCACGCGGCTGTGCACCAGTACGAATAGAGTTCACAAAATCCTGACACTCTAGGTGCAACGGCTCGATCCAATCGATATGGGGAATAGAAATTGCGCCATAGCGATAGGAGACAACCGGATCTGCATGAATGTCTGCTCCCTTATTATAGACCTTAATCATCTCAGCAGGGTTTGTATCGTCATAAACGACCATACGGGCGTCACCAATAATAGTAACACGGCGAATTTTGCAAGGATGGAGCCAGCTGACATGGATATGCGCTGTCATCCTATCAGCAAATTCCAAATCCAAATGAGCAATATCACAAATGTGCGGAAGGAGATGGGCACGGGCTTGAACACTCACCTGCTCTGGCGCTTTGCCAAACAGATACAAAAGTATCGATACATCATGTGGAGCAAGATCCCAGATCACATTGGTATCGCTACGAAAGAGTCCCAGATTGACACGTTCAGTCTCCACGCAATAGATCTTCCCCAGATCGCCACTCTGCACGAGCTTGCGCAACTCATTGACAGCCGGACTATACTCAAAGGTATGACCCACCATTAAAACAAGCTTGAGTTGCTTGGCCAGTGCAATCAATTCTTCTGCTTCCTGCACACTCGTCGTAAGAGGTTTCTCAACAAGCACATGTTTCCCATGCAAGAGTGCCTCTCTTGCCAAGCGATAATGTGTGTGCACAGGTGCCGCAATAACAACACCGTCTACATCAGATGTAAATACATCCTTTACATTTGTTGTTGTACGTATCCCTGGTTGGTTCATGGCAATTGAGGCAAGACGTGCTTGATCTAGATCAGCTACCATAGTCACAGACGCACAAGGTATACTATCCAGATTGCGTGCAATCTTGGGGCCCCAATATCCCCAACCGATAATACCAAAACGGATATCTCTCATCATAATGGCGCCAAAATTCCCCCACATTTAGGCCTGGGGTATGTTGCAATTAAGCTAACAGAGTGGCGCATCCTTTCCTGATATCTCCCTCTCGGGATAGCGTTTTTATCAGGAACGCCCAAACCTGTTGGCGGATTGCCGCACGTAAGGAACTAAAGTCATGGACAAACCCGCCTATCTATCAGGGGCTAAAACTCCGTAGTTTGGAGTAAGCTCTTATAGATCGAAATGAAGAAAATGCGTGTCAGATGCAAGAGACTATCATGTTACATCTGACACAATATGCTCCTTCACAGTGCTAATGACCAATTGCAACTGTTCTTCAGTGAGTTCTGGATACATCGGTAACGAAACAATACGAGATGCAAGTGCCTCTGTTATAGGAAGCATGCCACGTTTATATCCATACTTTGCATAAGCTGGCTGCAGATGGATAGGAGTGGGGTAATGAATATTAGTTCCTATCCCTTCTCGTTCCAGATCCTGACGGAATTGATCACGCTCAGGGACCCGCACAACATAGTAACAGAATACATGAGAGCCCCATGGTTTTATTACAGGCACAGCCTCGACTACATCCCGCAACTGCTCTGTATAGGTCTGAGCATGTCTCTGACGAGCAGCATTCCAATGCTCAAGATGCCGCATTTTGATCAGCAGCACAGCCGCATGTATTTCATCAAGGCGGGCATTGGTTCCCACTATCTCATGGAGATAGCGAATATGAGAGCCATGATCGCGGATCATACGCAGTTTCTCTGCCAGTTCATTATCATTTGTGGTACAGATACCCGCTTCTCCAAAAGCCCCCAGATTCTTACTATAGTAGAGACTAAAGCATGCAATATCGCCAAAGCTTCCCACTCGTTGCCCCAGATAAGCAGCTCCATGAGCCTGAGATGCATCCTCAATCACACGCAGTCTATACGTACGAGCAAAATCCATAATTGGCTTCATTTCGGCAGAATGACCGTAGAGATGAACAGGTAGTACAGCACGTGTATGCGGAGTAAGTACATGTTCCAGTTGATGCCAGTCTATAAGATATGTTTCAAGATCAACATCAACAAAGACAGGAGTAGCTCCTACCATCTCAATAGCTTCAATAGTGGCAATAAAGGTATTGGATACAGTGATAACTTCATCACCAGGACCGATTTCACAGGCCCGCAAAGCCATTACCAGAGCATCAGTGCCTGAGGATACACCCACCGCAAACTGACAGCCACAATATGAGGCAAACTCATGCTCAAAGGCTTGCAACCTGGGTCCTAGAAATAGCTGCATACCATCGAGGACCTCCTCAAAAGCAGCCATAATCTCTGGCTTTAACACTAGGTACTGTGTCCGCAGATCAACTAAAGGTACACGTATAGATGACATTACAGAACCTCGGTCAGGAAAGCCCCCGTCATTCATACGGAGTATGTGGCCTCCCTTATTTAGGGGTTGGGCACTGGGGCCCTTTTGTTGTGTCAAAGCACTCTACTCCTTTATTGCTAGTTATATATAGATATATTGACATCTATGTTATACTACACCTTGTAGTACATTGACAACAGAATAGTGTTTTAGAGGTTCCAAGCTAAATCGCTCGCTTGGGTAAAAGCACTAGCGTGTCCAACCAAGTGCTACTCGCACACGAGATGCAAAACTCGTGGGAGACTCTTGTCTCCGTTCAAACGAAAGTATCCAGTCGAAAGACTGGCCCTGTTGGTAACAGGCAGGGTGCCACAGGAGCCCGAGCTGCTCGACCTGTGGAAGGCGGCCTGGGACCGCCTAATCTGGAAAGCGTTGATCTCGAAGGCGAAAGCAATTGAGAGGGAGCTGAACCGGAACCAACTAGCCTTTAGGCCGGGGAGATCTCAGTTCTACTTCTCCTTATTTAAGAATAACCGGAAGAGGGCCAGCCTGAGAACGACAAACACCTGACATTTGCATACTCCCAATAGATGTCCAACACTTGTCTGGTTGACATCCCCACCCTGTCAACACAGTTGAGAAGATATCAATTAATACATTCAAGATATGATCAAAAGATAGTATACTAAGATGGTACCCAATCCAAGTAATAGTTAGATGGTTATTAAGGTGTTAAGATGGATTAAACTACCTATATCTAGTAAAGAATACTTAACCTTAGTAAAAATCGGGGTCATGCATAGCAAAAAACGCCTCAATTAAGATACTGCCAAGGCAGGGTCAGTAATACCTAAGACCGATAAACCGACATAAAAAAGCTGAATCTTACATTTTCATCACCTATACTATCACTCTTTACCATATCTCCATAAAAATCCTCACCAATTCTACACCTGCATAAGTTAAGATAATTTATTAGAACCCATCAGAGGGACATTATTATCGACCAAATTTGCCTCACACCTAATAATCTAGAGGGGGGAATCATTATCATGGCTGTTCAACAGGACATTAGGACTGTCCAATCGGCATCTATCAAAACAATTACTATCAACGCCAACTACTTACGAGCCAAACGTATACTCGACATCGTTTTCACACTCCTCATTTCCCCATTGCTTATCGTAGTAGGTATCATAGTTGCTATATGTATCAAGCTTGATTCAAAAGGTCCTGTCATTTTCCGACAGAAGCGACATGGACAGAATGGAGTTGAGTTTGAATTTCTCAAATTTCGCTCTATGCGTGTGAACAATGATCAAGCAATTCATCGTGACAAAATCCTGGAATATATGAAGGGTCAAAAACTAAATAATGACACTACGGGAACAACTGCATACAAGTATATTAGTGATCCTCGTATCACCAGAGTCGGCCGTTTTATCCGTAAAACCAGCCTTGATGAGTTACCCCAATTCTGGAATGTGCTGCGTGGAGAAATGACATTGGTTGGGCCACGTCCACCACTGCCTTATGAACTTGAACAGTACAGTTCCTATGAGAAACAACGGCTGGCAGGTAAACCAGGACTGACAGGGACATGGCAGGTCTATGGACGTTCACGTGTAACTTTTCAAGAAATGATTGAGATGGATATTACGTATCTTGAGCAGCAATCTATCTGGCAAGATATCAAGCTCATTTTCCTTACTGTTCCAGTAATGATCTTTGCTCATGGTGGAGGTTGAGTACATAAATTAAGCGCATAAATAGATAATGCTGCCATTTTCCTATATAAGGGCTTCTTTCTGCAGAAAGAAGCCCTTATACTGTCATGAGCAAGCCAACTCCTATGCCAAGCAATGCTCCAACAAAGACCTGCACAGGTGTATGTCCGATCAGCTCACGCAAGCGTTTTTCAGCCATCGGGCTCCCCTGGAAGGCTTCTTCTATCATCTGATTGAGAATACGAGCTTGAATACTGACAGCACGCCTCACACCAGCAGCATCATACAAGACAATAGAGGCCAGTACAACTGCAATGGCAAATATAGGGGAAACCACACCAAGCTCACGTCCGGTAGCAGTTGCCATACCAGTGACAAGAGCAGAATGAGACGATGGCATGCCTCCAGAAGAGACAAGGCGACTAATAACCAGCTTGCGCTGGCGGATCAGCTCGTAGAATATTTTGCTTATTTGTGCGAGGGCCCAGGCAAGAAAGGCCGCAATTAGGACCCGATTATCGAATAATGAATGGTTCACCATACAGAAAGATCTCGCCCCCGCTCATAGATTTAGGGGCAGCACAGATAGCGTACCAGTATCATCAACGCTTAGCTGCTGCACAGTTAACTCTGCCCTCTGTAACAGTTCATTACAATATTGAGCCAATTTCATACCCTCTTGATAGTGCTGCAAGGCTTCATTGAGAGGTATCTTACCATCTTGTAATGCGGCTATCGCTGTTTCAAGGCGCTCAAAAGCTTCTTCAAAAGGCAAGGTTTCCATCTCTTCACCTCCTTCGAACTTCAACTGGAATAGTACCATCCTGCACTTGGATGGTCAAATCATCCCCGGGCCGTGCATCCTCGACCTGGGATACAATTTTCTGGTTATCATCACGGCGTACAATTGCATAACCACGTGCAATAGTTAGCAAAGGACTCAAGGAATGCAGTCGCAAGGCAACGCCACGCAGCCGTTCAACACGTAGCGAAATCATATGGTGCATACGTGTCTGCAAACGCTCCATACTATCGTCAAGCTGCTGCCGACGCTGCTCAATTAATCTGCGAGGGCTCATACGCTCTAAATCATGTTGGGTTCGTTCGACACGTACACACAAGTCACTCATATATGCTTGCATCAAAGCAACCAGTGTTTGCCGTTTCTCCAGCATATCAATACGCCAATCTTCGATATTGGGCACAGCCGCAGTCGCTGCAGCTGTTGGTGTAGAGGCACGATAATCAGCCACGAAATCAGCGATCGTAAAGTCCGTTTCATGACCTACACCACTAATGATGGGAATACGCGAACGAGCAATTGCACGTGCAACCATCTCGTCATTAAAAGCCCAGAGTTCTTCAACCGACCCTCCGCCACGTCCCACAATCGCCACATCGGCCTCGCCATGTTCGTTGAGCAGGTCAAGGGCAGCAGTAATAGAGGATGGAGCATCAGTTCCCTGAACCTGGGCAGGCGAGAGAATAACTCGTGCTAGAGGATAGCGCACACGCAACACTCGTAGCATATCCCGCAGTGCTGCCGCCTGAGGAGAAGTCACAATTCCAATCACCGCAGGTTGCGAGGGGAGCAGCCTTTTGCGCTCCGCATCAAAGAGCCCCTCAGCAGCCAAGCGCACTTTCAACTGCTCAAAACGCTCGAAGAATTCTCCCGTCCCTAACGGTTTGACTGCCTCGACATAGAATTGCAGCTTACCATCGCGCTCATAAAATGAAACGCGGCCATTGACAGCTAAAGCCATCCCATCGCACAACTCAGGAGCGAATGTTCGTATACGAGAGGATTTAAAGAAGACGCATAGGAGTTGAGCATCACCCTCTTTCAACGTGAAATAGCAATGTCCCGAAGGATACGTTTTGCAATTGGAGACTTCACCATGCACCCAGATATTTTGCAAGATGTCATTTGCCTCTAACCAATCTCTGAGATAGAGTGTTAACGCAGAGACACTGATGACCGATAGCTCATCTAGAGATCCTAGTGGATTCATAGAAATTTACGCCTCCTCCGAGCTGTCAATCATCATCAGTGGTTGCCCATACTCCACGGGCTGCCCATCCTGCACGAAAATTTCTACTACCCGGCCTGCAACGAGTGATTCCACTTCATTAAGCACGTTGAGCGATTGGATCGTTCCTAGAACTTGGCCTACCTTCACACGATCCCCAACACTGATAAGCGGAGCCGTTTTGGGTTTGGCCCAGCCATGAAAGACACCAACAAGAGATGCAGTAACAGTGTGTTTCTTTTCTACAGGTGAAGCAACAACTGCACCTACTGTGCCTGCCACAGACGGAGTTAGCATTTGGTAGTCACTAGATCCTGCCTGCTCATGCATTTTTGCTTTACGTAGCACCAAACGCATCCCCGTATCAGCACATTTTACCTCGATCTCCGAAACATCGCTCCCATCGAGCAAATGCACCAGATGCTGAAGTTGCTTCACACTCAGCTGTTCGGTAGTCGCATTTTCTTCATCGGTAGTCCTATTTTCTTCAAAGGAATCGGCACCTACACTATAGGGATGCTGACTGTTACCATCCATGCTCTATGCTGCCTTTCAACATATGGGAAAACAGATTGATTTCTCTATTACCCTAAGAGCCTTACGATTTCTCTAAACCGTATAGCAGACTATACTCGCGTGGCTCGAGCCAGACAAGGGAAAGAATCCTGATCGGCGTTCCTGAAATGGCGAACTAAGCACGCTCCACATAAGAACCAGTCGTCGTATTGACGCGAATCTGATCACCGATTGAGACGAAGAGCGGAACTTGTACTACCAGTCCAGTCTCAGTGGTAGCAGGTTTCGTGCCGCCCGTTGCTGTATCACCTTTAAAACCTGGCTCAGTATATTCCACACGCAGTACCAGTTTCTCGGGTAACTCTACAGATAGCGACTCGCCTTCATAGAGCACAATATCTAGCTCAAGATTGTCAATCAAGTAATTTTTGGCATCGCCCAGCTGTGCTGCCGTCAAGACAATATCCTCAAAGCTACTTGTATCCATGAAATGGTACTGATCACCATCCTGATACTGATACGTTACCGTTATATGGTCCAGATATACGCGTTTAAACTTATCACCTGCATCACATGTGCGTTCAAATATTGCATTGGTCCGTAGATTGCGCAATTTCATACGTACAATTGCACCACCACGCCCGATTTTCACATGCTGCCAATCTAGAATAGCACAAACCTGACCATCAAATTCGATTGTCAGACCCTTTCTCAGGTCACCAGTAGAAATCATAAAAGCTCTCCTTTATTACTGAATCACCAATTCGGTCGGTGATTGCGTTAATACTTCAACACCGTCTTCTTTAACCAGGACACAATCTTCGACACGCGTGCCAGTCCATTCAGCAATATATACGCCAGGCTCTACGGTGACAACACACCCGATAGGCAATTTTACCTGCTCAGGAGCACGTTGTGATAACACAGGCCCTTCATGCACCTGCAGGCCAACACCATGGCCCGTGCTATGAACGAAGTGCTCGGCCAGACCTGCCTCAGCCAGAACATTACGGGCCAGGGCATCAGCTTCACGGCCAGACATACCAGCATGTAGCTTCTGCTCACATGTTCTCATTGCACCCAGCACAGCATCATAGATCTCACGCATACGCGCTTCCGCAGGTTCTCCCAGGCATATAGTACGCGTCATATCCGCGCAATAGCTCCTGTAGCGAGCCCCCATATCAATAGTGATAAGTTCACCACGCTGAATGCGGCGCTGACCTGCAACGGCGTGAGGCATTGAACCGTTTGGACCTGAGGCAACAATGGTTTTAAAAGCTGGCCCATCAGCCTCAAGCTCAACCATTTTGCGCGAAATTTCCCATTCCACTTCTTTTTCAGTCATGCCAGGCTGAATCCATCGGCAGATATGTGCAAATGTTGCGTCAGTTATCGCAATAGCATGTCGCAGCAGCTCGATCTCCTGAGGTTGCTTGACTAAGCGAAGCGTATCTACATAACTTCCTTCGATTGGCTGGAGGGTAAAAGCGCCTTCACCTGCCTTACTGTACTTGGCATATGCAGCATAGCTCAAAGCCTCTGCTTCAAATCCAATCTTTTCCCAGCTATGTTCTTGCGCCAGTGAGACAATAATCTTCGTGTACTCACGCTCAGGTGGAGGTGGAACGATGACTTCCCAACCAGCAGCGTCGTGTGAAACGACTTCGGAATAAAGAGGACTGGTCAATAAAAACTGATGGCGTTGCCCAATGAGCAATATGCCTGCTCCGGCCTCATCCTCAAACCAGCCGCTGAGATAGGTGCGGTTATGAGGCTGCGTCACGAGGAATGCATCGATACCCTGCTCAGCCATCCACGCACGAACTTTACCAATGTTCTCTTGAGTCATTTATCAATGTCTCGCATATCTATAATTATTCAGCGTCCAGCGGGCGCAACACCCAAAGGGTGCACGGTGAATTGGGCCCCTACCCATGGCCGGTAAATCGCGTTAGTCTCTCCGATTGGTACCTGAGTAGCTACTACTTACTTCTCTCTGACCAGTTCAATGAGCGCTTCTAGCGCTAGGGTATAGCCATGCCAACCCAACCCAAGAATCTGTCCTCGACAGACAGCTGCCGTAATTGAATGATGTCTGAACTCCTCACGGGTATGAACATTACTCAGGTGGACCTCAATAGTCGGAAGCTGTACAGAGGCAATCGCATCACGTAGAGCAATCGAGTAATGAGTAAGTGCTCCCGGATTGACAATCATACCAGCTGCTTCTGAGGCATGCTGCTGAATGTAGTCGATCAAGGCCCCCTCGTGATTAGACTGGAAGCAATCTACAGTTACACCCAACTCCTGAGCATGCTTGCATACCCTATCCTGAATCTGCTCCAGAGTAAGTGAACCGTAAATACCTGGTTCACGCGTACCCAACATATTCAAATTTGGGCCATTCAAAAGGAGGAATTTGAGCATACTCTACATTTCCTCTCCTGCAAAAAATGACCTAATGACGCCCTCAACTACATCAGTGGGCATTGGTGTAACAACAACCTCACCAATGCGTATTGGCATCACCCAGCGCACCTGCTTGCCTACAACTTTCTTATCTAATTGCATGGTGTTGAGAATATCTTGCACACGCACAGAGCCATGATAGACAACAGGTAAGCCAAGAGCAGCAAGAAGTCGATTTTGGCGTGTCACATCAGCAGCAGCGAACATACCAGTCTCTTGCGCGATGGCAGCAGCAACGACCATACCAAGTGAGACAGCTTCGCCATGCAACCACTCACCATAGCCAGATGCATTCTCCAGCGCATGACCCACAGTGTGACCATAATTCAAAATAGCGCGTCGCCCTTGCTCGCGTTCATCGCTCTCGATCACCATCGCTTTCAAATCGATACTACGCGCTATAATCTGGCATAGCAGGTCGATCGGAGGCTGAGAAAATTCTCGCAGTGCATTCGCATGAGTCTCAAGCAGTGCGAATAAGTCAGCGTCGAGTATAATACCATACTTTACAATTTCTGCCCATCCCTCCGTACGCGAGCGGGCAGGTAAGGTCTGCAGCGTGGAAGGATCTGCAAGGACCAAGCGAGGATGGTAAAAGGCACCAATCAGATTCTTCCCCCTGGAATGATTGATTCCCGTCTTACCACCAATTGCAGCGTCAACCTGCGCCAGCAGCGACGTAGGAACTTGAACGAAAGGCACACCACGAAGATAGGTCGCAGCCACATACCCAACCAGATCTCCTACGACACCACCACCCAGTGCAATCAGTGCTTCACGACGCTCAGCATGGTGCTCAATCAACCAGTCGTAGATCGCATTGACCTGTTGCTGAGATTTACTAGCCTCGCCAGCAGGAACACTGTAAACGGCAGGCTCAAAGCCAGCAGCCGAGAGATTCTGCGCAATCCTCGTCGCATACAGGTCGTAAAGGTTGCTATCAGTAATCAAAAATACTCGCGACGGCAGGTGCAACTGTTTGAGATAGTCAGCTAGACGTTCAATCCCGCCCCAGTCGACAACTGTATCATAGCCCTCTCCAACCCGGACATGCCGCACAGTGGGGAAAGTTTCATTCGGTTCATTGAAGCTTGTGAACATGGCAACCATTATCCTCTGAGAGATTCACGAGAGACATGCATGAGAGAGATCTGGTACCCGTGCAAAGTCGCTATCTGTCGTTACCAAGGTGAGCCTGCAATATGATGCATTAGCTGCAATGACGGTATTAATATCTCCAATAAGCCTTGGCTCATTATAACGCGAGATGATATCATCCATCAATCCATCCTGCCAGTAAGTTCAGAGGCAATTTCTGCTGCAACCTGCTCCGCGCTCTTTCCCTGAGTCGAGCATGCCAACTCAGCCTCATTATACCAAGCTAAACGAGCATTGAGCAAGCCTTTTAGTGTAGCAAGAGGATCAGGCCCAGACAGAAGTGGACGCAGCTCAGGAGTACGTCCCTGAGACTGCTCGGCTTCATATTGTGCCAGCAGACGTTGCAGAGCAACATGAGGTTCAACCTGCAAGAAAATACGTACTCCCTGCTCAGCCATCACAACGCGATTCTCTGATCTTACAACAACCCCACCGCCAGTAACGATGATGGCACTTCCAGCCTCTCGAGCAACCTGTGCTAGCATACGGCTCTCAAGTGAGCGGAAATATTCCTCACCATGTCGAGCAAAAATTGCCGAGATGGACTCCCCATACTCCTTCTCAATGAGTGCGTCGATATCGAACAAAGGTTTGTTCAAGTGCTGGGCCAGAATACAGCCAACGGTGCTTTTTCCGCTGCCCGAGAGCCCTATTAAAAAGATGTGTCGCATGTAGCTATTATAACATCGCGATGAGCCAGAGAGCTACACACGGGGTTCTGTGCTCAGTGATCTGGTTTAATAAGTGCACGATTGTCAAAGTTTGTCAAAGCTCTCTGATGTCAATGGTGATGTCAGAATTGGGCAGAAAAACACCCAGGTTTCCCACTTTGTGAGCGGTTTTTCTGGGTGGTCTTTTGTCCGTTTCTTATTGGGCCAGAAGATTTTAAGTCTCTTGAATACGCAAACACCCTTCTCAGGCCATTCCATATGGCTTTCAGTTGGTTCAACACAGGAGATTTTGCTGACAATTTAACACATTTTTGGGAGTGCAGTGATCCGCCGCTACCCTCTAAACTTGAGGAGGTTATTTCTGCACAACTCCTAACTGAGAATCTTCCTCCCATATCTCTTGGTTCTTTTCCGCCAGGGCAAAAAGGCCGACTGCCAAGCTCGCATCGTGGATGCCTATCACACTCATCCGATCGGTATTTTTGCCTCTACGGTTTTTCTAGTATCGGACTCCATCAACGCTTCAAGATCCTTTATCTTTGAAGGGACAAACTGCGCTTTTAAACCACTATAAAGAAGAGGGAAAACCTCACGGAAACGAAGGCGTATACGAGGAGGAGCTTGCTCTATAGCTTCTAAGAACTCTTGAGCAGTTGCTTCGTCGTGAAAATCTTTTATATTCCTACGTATATGTCTAGCCAATCGATTAGAAAGCACATTTTCTGTACTATCGATCATCTCTTTTTTTCCATAAAATGCATATTCAGTAAAAGCATCTTGACCAGGGATGGGTTTCTTCTGGGACAGAGCATCTATATTAAAAATAGTAGGGCGGCCGCAAGAGTTACGGCTAGTAGTAAACCAGTACGTTTGATCAGTAGGATAACAACGGCCATCTGGGCAAGTACGTCTGGAGGATTCCGTAACCATTTTCTCTTTTAATTCTGAAATAGTTATGAATTCAAAGGAGGAAGCTTCTGTCATTTTGGCTATCCAGTCTTCAGGAGGTAACCGTCGATCGGATAAGCTTGCATCCAAGACAAATAGCTGTGTGTCGTCTACTCCCATCTCGACCGGGATACAAATGGCAGTATGGTACTGCCATTCGATGGTCTTTTTCGTGCCAAATGGCATATCAGGGCCTAAATCAGTTTGTAAGCGCAATTTACTCTTTTCCGGCCATTCATTGATCGACACCCCCGGCCGCTCTTCGAGGAAAATAGAAAAAGCAAATATCTTTTTTGACCCAATACCCATCTCCTTGAGTGCTTCTGCCACCATGTGGGCCCGATTGGAACATCCCCCCTTTATATAGCCGGGATCGTCATAAGGCACCGGAAGTCTCACGCCATATCCCGCATCAAACGTCAGCCGCGAGAGTGCTGTGAATAAGCGATCTGCTTCATATGGTGTGATCTGATGCCTCTCCATTTTCTCCTCCCCTAGCAGGAAGAGAGCATGGTCTAAAGATCTTTCTTGCTCCTTCAGGCTTGCTTCAATGTCTGTTCGTAACTCGCTACCATATCTTTTATACGCCTCTCCTAGCCGATACAGGAATGGTGTACTGCGCTGAAAAGGAGTCACTACTGCATAAATAGCCTCAGGATTCTTAGCTTCTAGTGCCTTTTTGAGACGATCTGACGCTTCATAGACTTCTAGTGATGAAGTTCCTGGCAACTCAGGTATGTTGATGAGTTGAAGGGCATATTTCATCCCAGGCCCTCCGAAACGGTCTCTCAGAGCATCTTCTAAGGTCCTTCCATTCTTAGAATGTGCAGCATATGCGTCATTGAGTGCTTCGATTGCCTCTGGCTCGCATTGCAAATAGTACAGTACCTGGTAGACATCTTCCGGTGGTTTTCCTAGTTGTATAGCTTCATCGAACTTGTTAGCTAGATTTGGAAAGTCGAGCACCGACGCTACTTCAAAGTCACGGGAAAAGACATCGCGTTTAAGCACAGGCTCAATGTCGATCCTGTCTGGCTGTTCAGGATCACGGAAGAGTTCCATACCAAGGGCGCTGTCCAGGTCAGCGCGAATGGATCGGATCCTGAATTCATCGCGATTCTTCTGTAAGTCCTCATCAACATCCTGCAGACGTTCCCATATTACTGCTAGGTCCTTAATGGAAACGGTGTTCTCCTCAAGTTCCTGATTGGCCTTATTCCAAGCAGTTTGAAGAGTTTCACGAGATTTTTGCATCTTTTCTATACAATCTCTCATTTGATATAATATTATATATTTCATTTGTTTATCTAAAAATAATTTATCATTATACATATCATAATATACTTTTTTTGCCATTTCTTTAATATCTTCTTTAACCTTTAATTTAGTATATTGATCGAATTGTTCTATTCTCTGGGATAAGGCTCGATGCGCGTTACTCAAAGTAGCGTATGCATTCAATAGGTCAGATGCTTTACTTTTCTGGCTATGTTCATTAGCATCATTGAGTGCTTGCTGATAGCTACCAAAATCTTTTTCTAATGCTTCAATCATGTCAGGTGGATATAACTCTTCGTGATCCAGATATAGATTAGCTTTTTCAGCAGATATTTTTGCATCTTTATCTGCTTTTTGAATCATTTTCTTGACCTCTTGTGTTAGGTCCTCATTCTGTCGTGTTAAGTCCTGATTTCGTTCTGTTAGGCCCTCGTTCTGTTGTGTTAAGTACTGGTTTCGTTCTGTTAGGCCCTCGTTCTGTTGTGTTAAGTACTGGTTTCGTTCTGTTAGGCCCTCGTTCTGTTGTGTTAGGTCCTGGTTATGACGAATTTGTTGTTGGAGCTGATCTCTAGTAATCTTAAGCTTTTCCGTTTGCACTCGGCTGTTCAGCTCCTGGTGAAATTGGTGTAACTGATGAACAGCATCGCGCAATCTATCTTCATTTATATTTCTAGTAGATCGTTCAATAGCGGGGAAATAAGGAATTGGATGGTGTGTGGCCCTCGCAACCAGTTGATTAGAATTAGTAAAGACATCGTCGAAGTCATTTTGTAGCTTTTGATACTTTTGCTCTGCTTGCTCGAAGTGTGTCTGTACGTCGTGTGGCAATTCGCCAATATCATGCATAAGAGTCTTTATTGCTCTATCATACACTTTGAAATGGGTTTGTAAATTTCGTACACGCCATTCTCTTCTCCTACCTTGAGATTTTTCAGCTTCCCTATCTATTTTTAGCCTCTGCTGTCGATTATATTGCTCTCGGATAAAATCACGTCCGTTACTTCTCAAAGCTCTTCCTTGACCGTCGTTCTGGCGTCCATCTCCTTCTCGTTGGTCCATTATCTTATCTCCTTGGAGGGCGTTTCGTACCTCTCACAAAGCTCTGCAGCTTGAGTTCTCTTCTCGACTCAGGATAGCCAATGCACGAGAGATTTTCCAGGGGAAAAGAGGGACAACTTTGGCAGCAAAGGGAGCCACTTCTGCTCGGAAATGCTCTGCTTATCCGAAGTTACGAAACGCCCTCTAATTGAGAAAAAAGTGCTTGACAAAAGGAAGTGACAATGCTATTATGATAACCGTTCTGAGGGCGATTAGCTCAGTTGGTTAGAGCGCTACGTTGACATCGTAGAGGTCACAGATTCGAGTTCTGTATCGCCCACCAAAAAAGACGTCATCATCGTAGATGGCTTCTTTTTTTGTTCTGAACTATTCAGGGAGACAATTTTTAAACTAAGAAGCGACTTGGGAATAACGGCTCTGTGGAGACTCATTTCCCAAGTCGCTTTAAATTCGGGGACGTTCCATCCCTATATGGTTTTCTTCTTTATACTCTTTAAGCCCTTTGGATAATAGGCAGGTTCATGCCTTCCTCGCGGGTGCGGTGAGTACCAGCGACCTCTTTGATACCCCCTTCGGGATAGACCACTTTGGCCTCATGCTCAGGCAACAGACTAGCCACCTCTTTGAGAACAGCATCCAAGAATTGATCTTCAGGGACAGTTTTGACGACTTGCCCTTTGCGGAAGATCACACCCTTGCCCTTACCACCAGCTAGGCCAACATCTGCATCACGTGATTCACCAGGGCCATTGACCACACAACCCATTACCGCCACCTGAATGGGAGTTTGCACTTTCATCAGACGCTTCTCAACTTCGTTGGCAACGGCAACCACATCAATCTCAACACGGCCACATGAAGGACAAGATACGAAAGTCACGCCACGGCTACGCAGTTCCAGTGAGCGTAGGATTTCATAAGCAACTGGAACTTCCTCTTCCGGCTCGGCACTCAAGCTGACGCGAATGGTATCACCAATGCCCTCAGCCAGCAACATGCCGAGACCCACAGCTGATTTTACTGAACCGCTCACCAGTGTACCAGCTTCAGTAATACCAAGATGGAGAGGATAATCTGAACGCTGCGAGAAACGACGATATGCTTCAACTGCAGTAAGCACTGTGGAGGACTTCAGCGCAATTATCAAGTTATGGAAATCTAATTCCTCACACCAGCCAACATATTCAAGAGCTCTATTAACCATATGCTCAACCAGGTACTCACGCTCCCTTCGATGAGCTTCAGCAGGATCTGACCGCTCTAGTGTGCCGTCATCACGTAACCGTACCTGGATACGCTTCATCTGAGCTGCTTTATCTAGCGCATCAATAGAGCCAGAATTGACACCAATACGTATTGCGGCGTCACGCTCTTTAGCCAGATGCACAATCTCTTCCAAAGATTTGCGACCTTGAAGGAGATTGCCGGGGTTGACACGCACTTTATGAGCACCTTGTCTGAGAGATTCCATGGCAAGAGCAGGATCATAATGAATATCAGCTACAAGTGGAATTTTGATCTGTTTTATGATTTCTCCGATTGCTAAGGCATCTTCCATCTCTGGCACGGCTACACGCGCAATTTCGCAACCAACATCCTGCAGACGATGAATCTGCGCAACAGTTGATTTTACGTCACGTGTATAGGTCGTGTTCATCGATTGAACCGCAATAGGTGCATCACCGCCTACAGGAACATTTCCAACATAAACTTTTTGCGTTTTTCTTCTCATAAGGCTGGTATACCTCCTTAGTAAATTCCCCAACGCTGCCTATCACTGACCGTGACAACATGCATGAGGAGCTGCAACATGCATTACCAACAAAGCTTACAAAGCTCTTATAAACTATACCACAAGAAAGGCACAGTGGGCGAATTCCCCTTAGCAAGCGTAGGTGAACTTTGGTGAGAGTATGTAAAGTTGTCGTTTAGTTGTCTATCAGCTGTCATTGTCAGATGCAACCTCTTCCAGTTATTCTAAAAGAGTCAGGATCAGGAATGAACCTGCCCGTAGAAAATTGTAGGTAGTTCTCTTTAAAAATGAATATTACTTAAAAAACAGAAGAGGTACATAGTGAATAAATATTCTGATTTGATTCAATGGGCAAGTGAAAATGCAACCCACTACATCTCGTCTTTAGGCAACCGTTGGCTCCACGTCCAGGGAGTTGTCGAGCAAGCACTTCGCGTAGGAGCAATCTTTGATGAAGAAGAGCGCTCTTACCTGATCGCAGCAGCATATGTGCACGATATCGGCTATGCTCCTGAACTCAAACAAACAGGCCTACATTCGATAGATGGTGCTCGTTGGCTGCGCTCTCACAACCAAGAACGCCTAGCATCTCTGACAGCTTACCACTCTGGCACATGGTTTCAAGCACAATTGCACGGACTGCTGCCTGATCTAGAGCAATTTTCTCGTGAGCAATCGATGGTTGCTGATGCACTGGACTATTGCGATATGACCACAGGACCAGCAGGGGCAAGAATTTCTTTTGAAGAACGCATCCAAGATATTCTCGTTCGCTATCCTGAACCTCATATCGTTGCGCAAGCAACTTATCAAGCAAAGCCATCATTATCCCAGGCTGTTGAACATATTCAACAGGAACTAGATAAACACGGGATAGCAGTACATTCGTGAAATCTGTGATCCCTTTGCAAAGCAGCAAAATTGCCTATAAGTAACCATGAACTTGGCGAATGCACAGCTAGGTGAAGGTAATTAATAATACGCCTCTAGCTAATAAGTAGTGCATTCGTCTTTTGCTTGCTATGAAAATGCATTAGAAAATATACTATCAGAGGTGAAAAAGTGAGGTTTTTCTAGTAGAATAGAGAGAGCAAAGAGGAAGGAGCGAGCCATTATGGAAGAGAAATCAGCCGCTGTGATTGTCGCTGCAGGCACTAGTCGCCGCATGCAAGGGCACGATAAGCTCTGGATACCACTAGCCGGACGTATTACACTTGCACGCACGATCGACGTCTTTCAGTCTTCATCCATTATAGATACCATTGTGCTTGTGACAAATGACGAGCGCCTCGTGGATACGCGTGCGCTCTGCGAACAAGAACAATGGGACAAAGTTGCTGCTATTGTAGCAGGAGGAGCCCGTAGACAGGATTCAGTGCGCAATGGGCTCGATGCGCTGTCCGAGATCAACGCCACCTGCAACTGGGTGATGATCCACGATGGTGCACGGCCTTTCGTTACCTCAGCAATCCTGGAAGAGGGATTACGCGTTGTACGACTGCATCAGGCATCTATTGCCGCAGTGCCAGTTAAAGATACCATTAAGCAAGTGCAAGATGGAAAGATCTCTGCCACGCCAGATCGTTCTCAGCTCTGGGCAGTGCAAACACCACAAGTCTTTGCCTTTCCCCTCATTCATCAGGCATACCATCACCCCGTCGCTCAAGAAGACGTTACTGATGACGCTACTTTGCTTGAGCGCCTCGGTCACACAGTTACCGTTTTCTTTGCCTCCTATACTAATATCAAAATCACAACGCCCGAAGATATAGTTTTTGCAGAAGCGCATTTAAAATGCACCACTTAGCCTCCCCAATGCACGATATCACTAACAGTCACAATAAGCATGAGCAGGAGCAAGATTGCCATCCCAACCAAGTTTATGAGTCCTTCACGCTCCGGTTTCAAGCGCTTGCCGCCGCGTAGTACTTCCACCAAAACCAGAAAAACCCGTCCGCCATCGAGAGCAGGAAAGGGTAAAATGTTAAAAATTGCTAGGTTCAAACTCAACATTGAGGTCAGAACGAGTAGTGGCCACCAGCCAATATACGATACAGACTGTGCAACTGTACTGGTTATACGTGCAATACCCACTGGTCCGGCAACCTGGAATGGAAGCAAGCCGATGAGCATCTGCACCAGAGTCACCACCAGTAAACGCATCGTATCGAATGTAAGAGCAATCCCCTTGAAAGGTGCTTGCCAGAAAGGCGTTGTAATCAGGATAAGCTTTTGATCAACTCCCAGAGCACCTTCATTCGGGGCTGGATGCACTCGTGCATTGACAATCAGCGTCGTCTTGGAAGATAGACCCTTATGACGAACCATCAGAGTTACTGGTACCGTATTATGCTGCCCATGATCCTTAGCAATAGCCTGACTCACAAGTGTGCGCATCTGGTCAAAACTATCCACTGGCACACCATTGACAGAAAGAACCGTATCACCAGCACGTAAACCAGCTGACTGTGCAGGCGAGCCCGGAAGCACTGAACCAATGACAGGGTAGTCTACTGGCTGCCCTCCCGTGTAAGCAATCGTAAAGAGGACAATAGCCAACAAGAAGTTCATCACGACGCCAGCAACAAGCACGATAAGACGTTTTCCGGCTGATTGTGCTGCAAAGCTCTTAGGATCATAATTACCATTCTCATCATAAGCGTCTCCCGTCTCACCTGACATGCGTACGAAACCACCAATCGGGAGCAGATTGAGAGAATAAATGGTATGATCAGAGCTACTAGAACTATCGCGATTGGCCCCACCACTTGTCCCATAAAAAGTGTTGAGAGTGCTGCTGGCGTCAATCTCTCGACTGCGGCCAAACCACATCACCTCCCAACCACCCTGGTCACGTTTACGGATACCTACCAGAGCAGGAGGAAAGCCCATGCCAAACTCTTCTACCCGAATACCTGCCCATTTTGCTGTCATAAAGTGACCTAACTCATGTACGAATACCAGCAGGCCTAATACTGGGATAATCGTCAGTATATACCAGTCCATCTTCCTCTTCCTTTACACTGCCTTTCGACCTATATACAACATCGCGTGCAACCGCACAAGGCTGTGGTGATTGCGAGCAAAACTCCTCCAATGGTCACTTCTCATCGATGAATACCGGAGACTCTGCTACAGTTTCTTCCCAATTTGACAAAAGAGGACCTGTAGAACTCTCTGTAGACTCTGCTAGAGTCTCTTCCCAATTTGACAAAAGAGGGCCTGTAGAATATCCCTGTCTCTTCTCATACAACTCTCGAACCATACGTCGTGCCCAACTACAAGCCCCTAACGTCTCCGCAACGTCTGGCTGCTCAATAGGTTGATGGCACTCCAAAACAGCCTCAATCAACTCAGCAATCTCCAGAAAGCTAATTTCACCAGCAAGGAAGAGTTCCACCGCCTCTTGATCAGCCCCCACCAGAGCAGCTGGGCATGTGCCTCCACGTCTCCCAGCTTCGATGGCTAGACGGAAGCAAGGGAATCGCTCCAGCCTCAGCTCCTCGAAACAGAGAGTACCCACCTCAGTCCAATGCAATTCACGTATTAGCTCAGTCTTCTCACTATTCAGACGAAGTGGGTAAGCTAGAGCATTCATAATCGGCAAATGCATACTTGGCAAACTGGCCTGCATCTTAATGGAGCCGTCGATAAACTCCACCATTGAGTGTATAATGCTTTCAGGATGAATTACCACATCGATACGTTCATAAGGAACTCCAAAAAGCCAGTGAGATTCGATGACCTCGAGACCTTTATTCATCAAAGTCGCACTATCAATGGTGATCTTTGGGCCCATCCGCCAGGTAGGATGAGCTAGTGCCTGAATAACCGTGACAGTCTGAAGTTGTTCTTGTGTCGCAGAACGGAAAGGACCACCAGAAGCAGTTAAGTGCAACCGACAGATATCTTCAGTTGCCTCGCCCTTCAGGCATTGCCAGATAGCACTATGCTCACTATCGATGGGGAAAATAGGTACCTTGGCCCGCTGCGCTGCCTGCATCACTAGATGACCAGCCATGACAAGGGTCTCTTTATTCGCTAAAGCAACGACCTTGCCCGCCCCGATCGCAGCCAGGGTAGGCTTCAGACCAACTAGGCCAGAAGTGGCCACCACGACGACATCCGCCTCGGGACATGTCGCCACAGCTAGCAAACCCTGCTCACCAAGCAAAGCTCCAGGCAAAAGAGTATGCGCCTTTTCCTTAACCTCTGACGTATCTGCAAAACACGCCACAAGGGATGGTTTAAATTCCTGCATCTGCTGTGAGAGGAGCGAAATATTACTTCGTGCTGCTAATGCGACAATTTGAAATTGGTCAGGGAAACTCCGTACAACATCCAGCGTCTGCTGACCAATCGAACCTGTACTTCCAAGTACAGCAATACGTCTTGGGAAAGTGACCATGAAACTGCCTCCCAGCTAGGGACCAATAGGGCGGCATTCCCTTCACCATTCTTCAAAAACAATAGAAGAGGCCCCCCTCTCCCACATTATAACATAGATGCGAGCAGGTGCGCTAAAGAGTCACTATAGTATAAAAACAGGCAATGATCTTATTTTATTTCAGAACCTGCATTGCCTGAGAAAAAATATAGACCACGATGAGAGCAAACAGACAACTGTCAACACGATCAAGCATTCCTCCGTGACCGGGCATCATGTGACCGCTGTCTTTAACATTCGTTTGCCGTTTGATCAAAGACTCAGCGAGATCCCCTAACGTAGCAGCTGAACCAATAAGCAAGGCAAGCAAAATAGCAAGATACCACGGAATACCTAATGGTACGACGGTAAAAGCGAGACAGGTCAGAATACAAAAGACAAAGCCGCCAACTACACCCTCCCACGTTTTGCCCGGACTGACCAGAGGAGCAAGTTTATGTCGGCCGAAGTAGCGTCCAGCAAAAAATGCAGCTCCATCAAAGATCCACACACCAAACAGAGCAGCTAACAACCACCAAGCACCAGAGGGAAGATAGATCCAGCCTCCAGAAGCAGGGCGCCATACTACAAAATCGTGCCCACGAATCAACACAGCGAAGCTCATGGGCCACCCCAGGTAAATGGGGATTGCTAGCGTCAGCGCCCAATCAACCACCACACCATCATATTTCTTACGCAAGAAAAGCCAGGGAAACGAAATTAGCAATGAAGCCCCTAAGCCGATTTCAAGAACAAGAAGGTGCATCGCTGGAGGTAACATCGCAGCTATCAAGAAGAGAATACCCAGACCCAAGCTCACCCCGATCAGAGGGCGATAGCCTACATGGATCAACATATAATAGAATTCGAAGCTGCCTAGCACCACGATCAGGAATGTGGCTACGAATGCTCCCCAGTCACCAAACCAGACAAAGAAAAGAATAATAGTTCCCGCAATCAAAGCAGTTAGCCAGCGCAGACCAACCGATGATGTGCGAATGTTTTGCTTTTCGGGTTTAGATACACCCATCTCTCTATTCCGCTTATAACGATCCTATGTAGTAGAAACTGTCAGACGACCAAAACGCCTTTGCCGTTGACGATAACTTTCTAGTGCCGCAAGAAGATCTTCTCGTCCGAAATCAGGCCAGAGAGTGGGCGTCGCATAGTATTCGCTATAGGCAGATTGCCAGAGCAAGAAATTGCTGACACGCATCTCTCCAGCGGTACGAATAACTAAGTCTGGATCAGGAAGATCACGAGTATATAAATAAGAGCTAATCAACTCTTCAGTAATCATATCAGAACAACGGCCGTCGGCAATAATGTGACGAATAGCATCAACCAGTTCCGCCCGCCCCCCATAATTAAAACACACATTGAGACTAATACGAGTATTATTTTTTGTCAACTCGACAGAGTCACAGACTGCCCGTTGAATATCAGGAGAGAGATCCTGAAGACGACCAAGATGGCGCAGACGCACTCCATCGCGGTGGAGTTTCTCCAAATCTGAGCGGATTGTCTCCCAGAAGAGGCGCATTAAGCCATCAACTTCAACACGTGGTCGATCCCAGTTCTCGGTTGAAAAGGCATAGACACTGAGCATCTCAATATGTTCATCAGTAGCGCACTCCACGACACGACGAAGGGCACTGACACCTGCCTTATGACCAGCAAGACGAGGAAGATGACGTTTCGTCGCCCAACGCCCATTGCCATCCATGATGATAGCAATGTGGCGCAATTGAGGCTTCGCTTGGAACTGCTCAGATGCGACAAGGTGTGACTGCGCTGATTTGCTCTCCTTCTCACTAGAGGAGAAGAGCTTTGACATTTTGGTCAAGATTAGACCTCCAGGATCTCCATTTCCTTGGCTTTGCCGACCTTATCCATCTCCTCGATGTAACGATCGGTGAGCTTCTGTAGGCGTTCCACACTACGTTTCAGCTCGTCCTCAGAAATTTCTTTCTTTTTCTCACGGTCGCGTAACTTATCCTGTACATCACGACGGATATTGCGCACAGCGACCTTATGCTCATCCAGCTTTTTGTGCAGGGTCTTCACAAGGTCGCGACGGCGCTCTTCACTCATCGGAGGAATAGCCAGACGAATGACCTGCCCATCGTTTGTCGGATTAATGCCAAGATCGGATCTTTGAATGGCCTTCTCAATGTCAGTCAACAACTTCCGATCCCAGGGTTGAATCACCAGGAGACGTGCTTCTGGAACAGAGATTGAGGCAACCTGATTGATTGGCGTAGGGGTTCCATAATAGTCAATGGTGATACGCTCGACCAAAGTAGCACTTGCACGCCCTGCACGAATAGCATTGATATCTTGTTTTAGGGTCTCAACTGCCTTCTGCATACGTCGCTCTGCATCTTCGAATAGATCCGCTGTCATAGCATCCTCCCTTTCTTTCTAAGCACAACATGCACCTTCAAACGGGACATGACGATAGAAGGTATGTACAATCTCATTAGTTCTTCGTAAGTGCAGAGACCGATCCTATTCACAGGATCGCGTCTCCGCCGTCAGACGAGACAAGTGTACCACACTTTTCGCCACGAGTGATGGCCTCTAAAGCACCATGCTGGTGCAAGTTGAAGACTATAATGGGCATCTCATTATCTTTACAGAGAGACAGTGCGGTACTGTCCATAACCTTTAGCCCCATGTTCAATGCCTGCATATAGCTCAATTGCTCAAACTTACGAGCCCGCGAATTGCGCACAGGATCATCGTCGTAGATGCCATCCACTTTGGTCGCTTTGAGCAGCACCTGAGCACTGAGTTCGATTGCACGTAATGCAGCTGCAGTATCGGTAGTGAAAAATGGATTTCCACTACCAGCAGCCAGAATAACCACACGCCCCTTCTCCAGGTGGCGCTCAGCCCGGCGGCGGATAAAAGGCTCTGCCACTGGTGGCATCTCGATGGCAGTCTGCACCCGCGTGACCATGCCAAGCTTCTCCATCGCATCTTGCATGACCAGCGAATTCATTACTGTTGCCAACATGCCTACATAGTCAGCAGTAGCACGATCTATGCCAGTAGCCGCAGCATCTGCGCCACGCCACATATTCCCTCCCCCAATGACCATGGCAACCTCAATACCTAAATCGTGTACGCGCTTGACTTCACCTGCAAGACGCCGTACCGTTTCGGCATCAATTCCATATCCTTGTGGGCCAAGAGCCTCACCACTTAATTTGAGTAGGATACGCCGATACTTCAGTTCGACTGACATCTACCATTTACTCCCTTGTGTGCAATCCTCAGAGATACCTCTGACTTCTTCCTGTGGCAGACTTGCAGAGATACTCCGCTAACAGACCATGGGATAGAACTCACTGGCTACTCTCCCAGTCCGAAACGACTGAAGCGACGCACCACAATGTTCTCGCCGGTATCAGCAATGACTTTGCGCACAAGGTCACTAATTGTAATCGACTCATCTTTCACCCAGGGTTGCAGCATCAGCACCTGCTCACCCAAGGCTTTCTTGAGTTTGCTACTGATCACCTCTTCACGACGCTCTGTCGGAACATGCTCTAGCGAGGGATCTTCAGCAATCTTCTTCTGCTCTTCCACAATCACATCAGCGGGTACATCTTCATAACTAACGTATTTAGGAGCAATACCAACGATCTGGAGAGCCAGTTCATTGGCCAGATTGCGGAAACTTTCGCTACGTGCCACAAAATCGGTACTGCAATTCAGCTCCAGCAGGACTCCAACTCGGTTGTTGTGATGAACATAGGAGAAAATGCCTCCCTCTCTTGTCTCACGACCAGCAGAGATCATCTTTTCAGCTTTTTTAGCACTCCGTGCTTCAAGATAGCTCACCGCATCATTCCAGGATTTGGCATCGGCCAAGGCATTCTTGCAATCGGCAAACGTGGCGCCAGTTTCCTCGCGCAACTTCTTCACGTCCGTAGCAGTATATTCCATCGGGTAATTTCTCCTCAATCTTTGATCTATGATACTCAGATAGCGACGACAGCACAACAGCCTCTGTCCATCTTTTTTGGTCTCTGAGTGCTTGACAAATATGTATCTGTTTCGTTCCGTTTCGTCTCAATTCTCACCGACTCATGAAAGTCAGCGCAAATGCATGTTGACAACAACACTCCGTGCCTAACTTCACTCAGTCGATCGGAGCGGAAGTACACAAAAAGGTGGGAGGAAGGAGGCAATATGCCCCTTACCTCCCACCTGACGAAATGTTGTTTTTGAGTTAATGAGCCTCTTTGGCGACAAGCTCTGGCTCAGCCTGGATAGGAGTTTCCTTTACTTCTGGTGCCTCAGCAACTGGTGCCTCAGCAACTGGTGCTTCAGCAACTGGTGCCACTTCTGGCTGTACTATCGGCAATGGTAACTCAACAAAAGGCTCACTCTGGCTAGGTTCCTCATCCTTGCGCAGTGCTTCAAGTTCACGCCGACCTTCAACAGCGGCATCAGCAATTTTTGCACACAGGAGACGAACCGCACGAATGGCGTCATCATTGGCAGGAATGGGGAAATCCATCTCATCAGGATCACAGTTGGTATCCGCCAGAGCAATGATCGGAATTTCCAGGCGTCGTGCCTCCAGTACTGCTGTGCGTTCCTTTCGCGTATCGATAATAAAAACAGCACTGGGCAAGCGACGCATATCCTTGATGCCACCCAGAATACGCTCAAGTCGAAGCAACTCATCCTGCAAATGCTGGACCTCCTTCTTGGGCAAGCGCTCGAAATCGCCACGATCGCGACGAGCTTCCAGCTCGCGAAGATAGGCAATACGTAATTGAATGGTCTTGAAGTTTGTTAACATGCCTCCAAGCCAACGCTGATTAACATAATACATACCACAGCGCCTAGCCTCTTCAGCCACAGCTTCCTGAGCTTGCTTCTTGGTACCAACAAAGAGCAAGGTGCCACCATCAGCGACAAGTTGCTGAACAAACTTGTAAGCTTCATTAAGACGGCTTACCGTTTGCTGGAGATCGATAATATGGATCCCATTGCGATCCATAAAGATGAACTGCTGCATCTTAGGATTCCAGCGACGAGTCTGATGGCCAAAGTGCACACCAGCCTCTAATAATTGTTTCATCGAAATGATGTTAGCCAAAAACGGACCTCCCTTGATCCTCCGCTCTCCCATTCAAACGTCAGGGTCCCCTAAGGTATAATAGCCTGTGACACTCTCTCTCCGCCTTTCGGGGATGAGCTTCTCTCGCACTCCAACGGTATGGCCTGTCTCCGAAGAGACCTACTCCAAGAGCAGTGGTTGATCCGGTGGCTGCGAGAGACAACGAGCATCAGTCGATGCTAGGGACGTGCCTGCCCTACTACTACTTCAGTTCTTATGAACCTACGTAGATACGTGAGCTAACGACTTGTGAACAGAATACTTCAATGCAGTGTTGTGTAGAGGAGTAGACTAAAACATCCGTACCTGAATTATTCAGTGTCTAACAGCACATCTACCACTGTTATCTGCTTGTGTGGTCTTGGCGTTGTTGTTGCTCTTGAATACGCTGCCATTCAGCCTGTGCTAAACGGTGAAGAACTTCCACCAGTTGCTCATCTGTCTCAGCCGCAATCTTGCGCAACAACTTGTGAGTCTTGATCCACACTCTCATCGTTTGATGTGGCTCTTTATTCATATAGGAATTGTAGCACAACGCCTACACATTATCAAGAGGTGAAGTGCTACCGTGGTCGCTTTCATCCCAATCCCCTTCTAGGGGATGGGACTTCCCACTCCCTTATGTTAACTTGCAATCTCATTATTGAGATCACATTTCTTGGCTACTTCTCTGAAATGGACCCCAGGGTCGACGCCGAGTAGAGAACGTGCGTATATGACACTCTCTATCCACCTTTTAGGGGATGAGCTTCTGAGCTACTCCAACGGTTTGGCCTGTTTCCGAAGAAATCTGCTCCAAGAGCAGTAGTTGATCCGTTGACTAGCCCAAACAACAGGCATCAGTCAATGCCAAGGGCGTGTCTGCCCTACTACTACTTCAGCCAAAATGGCCTACGTATGATACGTTGGTACTTACAAACTAATGCACTTTCCCTTGACCAACACAAGGGGTGCCAAAATGATGAGCCTACAGAATACTTCTCTGCCGTGTGTTTGTGAGCGATGTAGACCAACGGGCTTGTTCCATACCTACGAGCAACCCACCACGGTTATCTGCTTTTGGGCCTTTGGCGCTCTCATCCCAATCTCAGACATAGGGGAGGGGACTTCACGCGCCATTTGTTAAGAGATTTGCCTATCACTTGTGAGAAGTAAGGACCGTCCAACCTACTGTCAGGGGTCCTTGGCACAATGCTGCGAGTGAAGTATAGCACAGAGCCTCCATCGACGCAAGAAAAATAGCCAGGTAGCCAAGTACGGACTACTCTCATCTTCCCATTGGTTTTAGCCAGGGAAACTGGCACTTCCCACCAAAGAATCACCGCTTGCTTCTTGAATACAGCAGTATAGTATAAAGTGTACACATTTATAGCTAATCAACTCATACCATTTTCAGGGATTGCAGAAGTAGAAAGGGAATTGAGTACAATGGTAAATATCTTAATTGTTGATGACCACTCACTAATGCGTCGTGCAGTACGAGAAGTCGTAGAGAAAGAGGGCGACCTGATAGTGGTGGCAGAGGCTAGCAATGGGCACGAGGCAGAAGTACAGGCGGCCCAGACTCAGCCAGACGTTGTTTTAATGGATGTAGATATGCCAGACTGCAATGGTTTTGAAGCAACTGAGCGCGTACTGGCGTGCTCGCCACATTCACGCGTTGTCATATTCACAGCCACTCACCAAGAACAGCATATATTTCAAGCCATTCAAAAGGGAGCGATGGGCTACATCACTAAAGATATTGAGCCAGATGCATTAGTCCACGCCCTTCGCTGTGCTGCTCGCAATGATCTCTGTATACCAGGCGTATTCGCCGGGCAAATACTTGCACAATTGCGAGCCAGCTGGAAAGCACAAAGCATATCACAGGCATCAGCATCTTACACATACCGTATGCCACGAAGTATAAACCACCACGTACCTGTTCAGGAAGGAATGGACCAACTAGTTGTCGAGAATAGCAGCATCTCACGTCCGCTTACCGAGCGTGAAGCGCAGATCCTGAGCTTGATGCGCAAGGGACGCAAAAACCGCGAGATTGCTCAAGAACTCAGAATTGCAGAATCGACAGTCCACAAACATGTCCAGAACATCTTTGAGAAATTGCACGCCCGCAACCGGACGGAGGCAATTTATCTGACAAGCTCAGTGGAATAGAAACTCTTCTGGTGCGTTACATATTCGTCGGGATGATGGTATAAATTCGGTTCATCCGCACTTGTCGTGCCCAGCAATCCCAAGGTCTTGGTGAGAAGCACGCGCCAGAGGGCGATGAGTGCTGTTTGCTTCTCAAAGACCACCACAGTTATCTGAGAAGCTTTTCTGCATCTTGCTAGGCTGTGTGATGCTCATTCATATCCCTCTATTGCTGAGCACGACAAGTGCGGAAGATCCAGAAAACGACCCAAGCTTTTCCTATGCTGTTTATACGCCATCAGTCCTTTACCTATATGATGGACTCACATACATGGACATCGACCAACCTCAACAAGCATGGGATATCCTAGCCAAAGTGGACGGACTTCACCCGAATCTGAAAGCCAGGATTTTTTCCCCCAAGATGTCTCTTAGTTGTCGTTGAAAAAACCTCTCTTATTAGGTACCCTTAAAGACATAGTTGGGAGCGCAGATTATGGGAATGCCCAGGAAGCTCTATTGTGACAGCAATGGATTTTTTAGGTCTGAGTGGTTCCCATTCTGAGAAGCTACTTTGTTCGGAAGCTGTATTGCTATGACTCTATCTCTGCAGTTTTTTAAAGTGAGCTTGAAAGATAGCCGATATGCAAATGTTCTTTGAAGATGTCCGGTCTGTCATCTAGGAAAAAACATTCCCTTTCGGGTAAGCTGAGGGCAAGAGAAGCTCTTTTCGGATGATCAGATGAGAAAAGTGCGAAATATAGATAAGGAGAATTAAGTGGATAAAAGTAAAAATCTCACAATAGAATCAATTATAGATAAAAGTAAAAATAACGATAAAATAAAGAGAGGTATTACAAGACAACAATTTGATAAACTCTTCGGATTTGCTAAAGAAGAATCTACAGAGCTTGCTGCAGCAAGTAGTAGCCAATCAATGGACCATATAACGTCTCCATCTAAGGACAAAATGGCTCCTTTTAATAGAGCCCAAATAGAAACCCTGATAGACAAGTTTAAGCCTATTAAGGGACAACTAGAAGATCTGAAGAGCAGGCTTGATAAGATTCCTTCTGAGGAAGTTGAGCAAAAAAAGGACGAAATGGAAACTAAACTTCAAGAGATAGCAAAAAAATTAAAACAAATTGACCAAGCAGGGCAGTATGACAGAACAAAACAAAATCCTCTTACAGGGAATAAAAGTAAAGATACCTTTAATACATTAAAGTATCTATATAACAAATATATGACTAATCCGGGAAATATAAAGGAGCATAGAAATAAAGTTACTCTTGGTGAAAATGCTCGAAGAGAATTTAAAAGTTTGTTAAAGGATACTTTCGAATGCTGGGCGCGTCTTGTTGCACCTCTGCGTGATGCGCAGGTTAAGATCTGGCAAGGAACTTATAATAAAGATGATATAGCAAATTTAATGAGAACTAGCGAGGTAATATCATCAAGAACCATATACTGGAGTTCCAATTCTGTCTCGACAATGGGGATCACCATAGGGGCCGTCCCTCTGACCTCCCCAAAGAAAATCACTCTTAGCTGTGGGCTCACTTGCGTATGGAAGCCCAAGAGCCACGATGGTTTTTGGGGGTCCTATAAGTCAGAAATTGCATGTTATCAGTTAGATCAATTACTCGGATTGAATATGGTTCCTCTAACAGTGGAGCGTGAGATTGATGGGAAGAAAGGATCATTGCAGTTGTGGGTGTCCGATCTGTCACTACCGGATAAGAACCATCAGCTTAACAATGATGCTTTGTTCTTCGACCTCTTGACAGAGAACAATGACCATAAAATGAAAAATATTGGTTTCACAGGCAATGAGCCCAGAAGGATTGTTCTATTCGATAATGCAGGAGCATCCTCCGAGCGAAAGATTCCACTTGATCGCTATCTACAATCACCACCCCAACCGACAACAAGTGTTCTCGAAAAAGCACGAGTAATCACGATGGAGAAATTAAATTCAATTGAGCATCTTACCAAAGAGCAAAAAGAAGATTTGCTGATACGTCGCGATATACTTGTTGGAATATTCGATGAAGATATTAAATTAGTTCTAAAGAGCTTAAGGGCTTTTCTTGATAAAGAAACGAAACAAGATGATAAAGATAGCAGAAGTTCAATACCAGTTAGAGATAAAATAATATATTTTGTGTGGTATTATCATAATAAGAAGCTTATAGAGCATCGTAGAAAGTACGCTTCGTGCGAACTAGCAAAAAAAGAGCACCTAGAGAGCCAAGCGTAAGAGGGGCCGATCTATAACATTTGGTATGAGATAGACCAAAGGGCTTCCGAAGCAGGAGCATGTTTGTCAAATCACGCTGATTTGCTTCGTTCCAACAGAGAGAATCCGCCTGGGAAGCCAAAGAGCTTTTTTAATTCACACCAAACGTTATAGTACCAAGTATCTGAATACTTTCCATAGTGTAGAAAAGAAAAAGGTCAGAGCATACTAGTACAGAAAAGAGAATATAAAATGGCATGTTTATCCTACCAGCCTTATAAGCCAGACAAGAGATGCTAGACGAAATCGGAAACTCGGCATCTTGATGTCAAAGACGCTTGCTCTGCATCGCACATCAGTTCAAAAATTCGGGATGATTCATGACCAGAAGAGGGCACTTGAGCAGTTATGACGAAAGAGAAAATAGCCTCCGCGAATTTGTGTACTACCTATTTCGCAAGCGTGTGTTTTTCAACACCGAGTTGATCCCGCACAACCTCTTTTATATGAGCCGAAGAGAGACCATACAACTCCTTGAGAATTGTTGGTGCCCCATGTTCGACAAATGTATCAGGCAGACCAATTACATCCACATCGACATTTTTGACCCTGTGATATTCCAGTAGCTCAAGGATAGCACTCCCAAAACCGCCAGCAACTACGTGATCCTCAATCGTTATGAGCCGACCCACCTTGCTGGCTAAACGCAAGATCATCTCTTCGTCGAGCGGCTTAGCCCAGCGAGCATTCACTACCGCAATGCTCAAGCCTTCTTCGGCCAGTTCCTGAGCAGCAAGTTGCGCCTGAGCAACGGTTGAGCCATAGGCAAGTAAAACTGTATTGGCACGCTCAGCTTCCTCTAGGGTTACAGGGCTGAGCAACTCCGCTTTACCAATCTCAAGCATATGCAGATCATCGCTGAGAGACACACCAAGCGCCTTGCCACGTGGATAGCGCAGAGCAACAGGTCCGTCCATATAAATGGCTGTGTAGAGCATGTGACGAAGTTCTTCCTCGTCCTTGGGAGCCATGATCTTCATGTTGGGGAGGATACGCATGTAGGCAATATCGAAAACACCATGCTGTGTCTGACCATCTTCTCCTACAATACCTGCACGATCCAGGACAAAAACCACGTGGAGATTCTGCACACAGATATCATGTACAATTTGGTCGAATGCACGCTGCAAAAAAGTCGAATAGATTGCTACTACCGGGCACATCCCTCCTACCGCCAGACCACCAGCAAACGTCACTCCATGCTGCTCAGCGATACCCACGTCGAAGAAGCGGTCGGGCAAACGTTGGTGCAACTTTTTTAGGCCCGTTCCACTCTCCATGGCCGCTGTAATACCAACAACAGACGGATTCTGCTCCGCAATCGTCACAAGGGTATTGGCAAAGATCTCCGTATACGTAGGAGGATCATCGGCGTTTTTCTTAAGCTTGCCAGTTCTATAATCATACGCGCCCGGACCATGCCACTCCGTCGCATCACTCTCAGCAACATCCCAGCCCTTGCCCTTCTTCGTCACGACCTGCACGATGACTGGCCCCTGAATCCTTTTGAGATTTTCGAAGACATCCAGCAACAGGGAGAGGCTGTGTCCATCAAATGGGCCAAAAAATTTAAAACCCAATTCTTCAAAGATGACCCCGCTCTTGCTATGCATCACAAAGTTTTTGAAACTTGTCTCTGCGCGGCCAGCAGCTTCGCGTGCCTTATCACCAACAACGGGAAGACGCTCTATTGAGCCCTTCGCCATCTCTCGCAGACGCTGATAGCTTGGAGATGTCCGCATCTTCCGTATCTTGCTGAGATACAGCGAGAGCGCCCCAACATTGTCAGAAATCGATTTCTCATTGTCATTGAGCACGATGATCAGATTCTTCTTCAGACTCCCGGCGTTATTGATCGCTTCCAAAGCCATACCACCGGTTAAAGCCCCATCACCGATCACTGCTACTACCTTGAAATCTTGCCCCTGTAAATCGCGTGCAGCAGCCAGGCCTAGAGCGGCGGAAATCGATGTACTCGCATGGCTAGCCCCAAAGACATCATAGGGACTCTCATCGCGGCGGAGATAGCCTGAGAGACCCCCAAATTGACGAATCGTATGGAACCGCTCACGGCGTCCAGTGAGAAGCTTATGAACGTACGCCTGATGCCCAATGTCCCAGACAAGCAAATCTTCTGGAGTATGAAAGATAGAGTGAAGAGCCATCGTCAATTCAACTACGCCAAGATTAGGAGCCAGATGACCTCCTCTCACCGAAATTTTTTCGATGATCTCATTCCGCATTTCTTGGGCCAACTGTTCCATCTGTCGAAGTGTCAGAGCACGCAACTGCTCTGGACCATTAATACCATCAAGAATCCTTGTCAAGGCTTTCCTCCAAATCGCTAGGCAGCAGCTTCCCTTCGTCTAGAACAAAACAAGACACCAGATCGTAGAGCAAAACCACAGTAATAAAACGCTCACAAGAAAAATAAAGGACCTATCGCTAGCCGCTCTACCAATATTATAGAAGCGTTCGTACACTATGGCCAAGGCTTCAGTCCATAAAATTCATGCACATAGGGGCTTGACAAGCCATAAGGCAGCTCTACAGGCCCATCTAAACAACTTTTCAGGCACCTTGACAGCTCTAGACTTTCTTTTTATTATGATACCAGGAGCAATAGCTCGTGAAAGCGGCCAGATACAAAATCATACAGCGTAAGACCTGACTAGACAATGGCGCTATCTCAGCATAGTCTATCTAGTTCAGGTATACAAGAACTGAGTGTGTTTTGAAGCACAAAGGAAGGCAGGGGCGGTATATCCAGTATTTATGTGGGTTGCCGCGCATCTTATGACAAAAAGAGACAACGAGAAAGACTCAGAACGACCACATTACTATTCTCAGTTCTGGCTCGACGTGGCAGCAGGGCGCCGAATAATTGGCACACCGAAGCCAAATGAAGAGGACGAGCAGACAGAATCTGAGCTATTAGAACCCGTATCGCATCTCACAGGAGAATATGTCAGTAGTACACAACAGAGCACTACTGCATCCCGTGCAGCAACTAACGGACGAACGGAAGGAGTAGTTCCACCTGAAGTAGAGTCAGACATAGAAGCCTCCTCTGATGAGGAATACATTGAGCCCGAAGAAGATCTAGACCTGACATTTGCCGATATGGAGGCATTAGAGGATCAGGAACTTCCAGTCGAGGATACAGATATTCCGGATATGGACCTCAGCGCTATTGATGAGGAAGAGGAATACCTCGACGAAGAAGAGCCAAATGAATTCGAGGAAGTAGAAGATACAGAGGACTTAGAAGAGGAGGATGATGAGGTAAGTTGGGGCCGTGGCCGCAAAAAGCCCAAGCCATCACGCCCGGTCAAACCACCTGTCAAAAAGCCAGGCAAGCGCGACCAGCGACGCAGCGGATACTAAACTATATAAGTCGAGGGCGTTTCATAATCCAAATAGGGTGAGCCTTTCTGAGCTTTAACAGGCAAAGAGCATCATTTTCAAGCTCGTCAAAAAAGCGGCTTTTTCTGGTCTTTGTTGACCTTACCCGAGCGTGCTTTTCCATTTACCGAAGAGCTTTTTGGGGGTTATGAACGCCTTCATAGTCCTCTCCGTAAAGATGTCGCATAGATGTCTATGGTTTGGCATTGCAGAGTGAGCATGCGTTGGGTAGTATTGTGGTAGGAACTCGCTGTGAGTGAGTTATGAAAATTGTTTGGCATGCGTCAAATCTGGTTGACAGCTTCTGACAAACTGAATCGCATAAAGTGCTTTGCCAAGAGGCTTTAGACGTATCTGTGACTGTTCAAACTGTCAACTCAACCCACCCTCAACTTAACGCTTGCCTTTGAAGAAATATATTATGAAATAAAGGAGTGATATAATGTACAAGGGATTTGATAGAACGGATAAACCTAATCCCCCTACTCCATCTGGATCTTCGAAAACTCATGGTATAAGAGAGATGGCAAAAGCAAGAGAGCAAGCGCCTTCTAGCAAACAGGGTGAAAAAACCCGTGATCTATCCTCACCGCTTTCTTCTCTAACACCCACAGACGAATCAAGTTCTCCTAAGCCCGAACAAACAAGTAATCAACAAGCTTCCTATCGGCAAATCTCGGTGCCTGCGGCGTACTTAGAAAAGCTCCGAGCACAATATGGCCCACAACCAGAAGCTGCATCAACCAGCAGCAGCAGAGGCAAAGAACGTGCTGGGACAGATCGTCCTCAGGATACCCGAGATATTATAAGTTGGATAGATCAAGAGCTAATTCCATATACGGAAGAGCTGATCTCTTGTGCAATGAACCAGAGGTCTGCTTTCAGAGCAAAGCGCAACTCACAAGATACCGCGGGAAAATATGACGAACTGTATAACGCGGCCAATCGCCTTTTAGTCAGTCGACAAATACATTCAGGAGGTACTCCTGCTCTTGCCAATCTGAATAGCAAATATACAGATGCAATAGGATCAGATCCAGAGATGCATATAAATACAATTAGAGAATGCATTGATGGTTTACCTGGCATAGGACCAGAATCTAGCAACAGAAATAGAAAATTCATAAATGAATACCGTACAAGGATAGATCGCAGCGTGATACATTCACCCCGAATGAAAACTCCTTACCTCACCACGCCACTATACGGAAGAGCGCATAGTGATCCTCTCTATTACATAACCCATTCACCGGAAGGTACGCCAGCAACGCTACCAGATCCATCTTCAGCAGCAGGTCCTTCTCACTTGGGTAGTGGGTCATATGGGGAGGGGGATGCTGGCTCGCGTGAGAGCAGAATCCCCGATCAAAGCAGGGATGTCGTGGAACCTTCTGATCCGTCAAATCATCCTCAGGAGACCCACCATGATCAAGCCAGCCAAGGGGTGTCCTCTTCTTCTGATAGGATACAAGAAAAAAGCTATGTTATTCAAGATAGAGATGAGGGCGTTTTATAACTCCGAATCTCCTTCCCACAGATGAGCAAGAACGCGTTTGGGAGAACGGATCAGATCAGGACGGCCAGCCTGCTGAGCGGCGAGGCCAACAATGACAGAAGCCGCATAGGTCAAGGCCACCTGTGAAGCGATCTCAGACCAGCCCGTCAGGGGAGGACGTTGCAGATGGAAAAAGAGAAATACACGCCCAAAGAAGCGTTCGATGGCGCTGCGCTTGCCCAGTTCTTCTCTGGTCCAGGTGGGAGGCAAGCAGGAGCGGTTCTTCTGGTTCTTGGGATTCCAAGCGACGACGGCGACTGCTCCAAGCACGCTATGAATCCAGGCAATCAGACGCAAGCCCCAATAAGCCGCATCCAGACGGATGACCCGAGGACGGATCTGATACAGACGCATCGCCCATGCCAACAGGCGTTGTGCAAAGGGAGCGTCGTGTGGGTTGGCAGGAGAAAGCAGAAACAAGAGAGGTAAGCCGGAACCGCGACAGATAAGGGTATGCACTC